>JABXNS010000008.1_pt1 | contig 210757 bp, 205 predicted proteins | sample 7301101 | NCBI WGS metagenome assembly JABXNS01 (sample SAMN14449646, study PRJNA615230) | soil metagenome | isolation source: soil from bare, unvegetated metal-rich iron-sulfur acidic spring small-cell... | place: Canada: Paint Pots Mound, Kootenay National Park, BC | collected 2017-05-25 | reverse complement strand
AGATCGGCGTCTCCGAGCAGCTGCTGGTCGCGATGGCGGCCGGCATGGCCAGCGCCGGAAAAGTTCCGTTCATCGCGAGCTACGCGATGTTCAACCCCGGCCGCTCGTGGGAGCAAGTGCGCACGACAATGGCGCTCAACGAAACCAATGTCAAGATCGCGGGCGCGCATGCCGGCGTCTCGGTCGGACCCGACGGCGCGACGCACCAGGCTATCGAAGATATCGCGATCATGCGCTGCATTCCGCACATGACGGTCGTCGTTCCGTGCGACTCCATTCAAACGAAACGAGCAACACTTGCTGTCGCGCAAATGAATGGCCCGGTGTATTTACGTTTTGGGCGCGAAAAAACGCCGGTCGTCACCACCGAAGAGACGCCGTTCGACCTTGGAAAGGCGCAGATCTATCGTGAAGGCAAAGACGTTGCGATCGTCGTCTGCGGCATCTTGGTTTACAACGCGCTCATTGCGGCGCGGACGCTAGCACGCGAAGGCATCGAGTGCATGGTCGTCAACAACCACACCGTCAAACCGATGGATGAGAAGACGATCGCCGACGCGGCCGAGCGCTGCGGGGCAGTCGTTACCGTTGAAGAGCACCAAATATCCGGCGGCATGGGCTCGCGCGTGGCCGAGATTTTGGCGCAGCGCCGGCCCACGCCGATCGAGTTCGTCGGCGTCGCCGATCAGTTCGGGCAGTCCGGCGATCCGGTCGAGCTGATCGAACACTACGGCATGGGCTCGGGCGCGATCGAGGCGGCGGTGCGCCGCGCTCTCGCGCGCAAATAGCTAAACTGTTCTGACGGGAGCCTGCTCGAGCGTCAACTCGAAGCCGCCGGTCCAGCGCGCTGCGAGATTGTAGAGCGCCGCGTAGAGCAAACCGGCGATGAAGCCGATGCCGGTCATTGCCGCCATGCCAGGGGCGCTGACTCGGCTGCCCTTCATTCCGGCCATCATAATCGGACTGATCACCAGCCACCACGCCAAGCCGATGATTACGCCGATCAAGGCATAGAGCACCGCCGCGACCAGCGCAAATTGGACGACGGCGATGTTGCGCAAACGAGTAACCATGAGAAATTCCGTCCGTTCAAATAGACGGCGAAGCGATCGGGAGAGGCTTACGTAGTGTCGGCTGAGGGACCTTCGCAGGTATCTTTTATCAACCTACCGGAAGTCAGACAGATGCTTAAGAAAAGCCGGATTTGCGCATTGGCGTGCGCGGCCTCGTTCGCACTCTCCGCATGCGCGGGAACCTCGACGACGCCGCCGCCGGGTCCGCCACTCACCACACTGTCGATCGCGACTCAGCGGAACGCCGCGCAGGCGGCGCTGGCCGCCGAGTTCGGCGTCGGAATCCTCACGCTCATCTTCGGCCAGGGCACGACCCAGGCGTTCGGCGGAAGCAACACGTTGCCGGTTTGCAACAACGGCGTGAAAGTTTCCGTCGTTTCGGGACCGACGACGATCACGACGACAATCGACGTGTTCTACGATCCGGTTTGCACGACGATTTTGGCGCACACGGTTTTGGTGCAAACTTTTGGCTCGTCGTTCGTCGGCAGCGGTGCGGGAGGATCGTCTGGGGGTGTCAGTTCAACCTTGGCCGGGACAGCAACGTTCACCAGCCGAGCCGGAGCAATCATTGCCTATAACACCTTGAGCGGGTCCGTCACCAAACTCGTTCCTAGCGGCACCGTCTCGTTTAGTGTTACGGGAAGCGCCGCGCCGAGCCCGTCGGCGCCGGCGATCGCCTCGTTCGGGCTAACCTGCAGCGCGACCGGCGCTTCAAACACGTGCGGTTTCGGCGGAATACAAAATGTGTCGCTGCTCAATACCGAGTTCGGCAACACGTTCTCGTTCAACGGCACGCAGAATGGCAACATGAACGCCGGCGGCGCCGCGTTGAAAGCATATTTGTCGCCGCTCGATGCGATGACGCTTTCGCCCTCGGGAACGGCCTGGACGATTACCGGCGCCGGCAGCCCGGTGATCAACGATTCCGGAACCTTTACGGTTACCGTCGGCGCTTTCAACTTGGCAAGCGCTATCGGTGTATCCCTAAGCGATGCGACGGCCGATGCGAGCGCTACGGCAAACATGTCCGGCGGCCCGTTCGGAAACACGTCGGGCGCGGTGACACAGATCAGCAATGGAGCGAGCGCAACGTTCTACGGTGCGGATGGCGCAGGTTTCGGAACGGTCCTCTATTCGGACGGAACTACCGCACCGGTTGCGGGCTTCATCATTCAGTAGTTCAGCGGCTCGGCCAGAACTGGCCGTGAAAACCTAACGGAAGCATCGCGGGCGCCCAGGCGCGCGCGCGTTCTTCGAACGTTTCCGCATCCACGACGACGAGTGCCGAGCGGTTTTGCTCCACGTTGAGCGCGACGAAGAGTACGACGCCGTCGGTTTCGGTGTTTCCGCTCGGGTTTGGAACGAAGACCGCTTCGCCCGGAGACTCATCTTGGCGCTCCCACATGCGCTGCGACGCGGATGTCGTATCGATCTGCAAGACGCCGTCGGTAAACGCGTTGCCTTCGCCGACGCGTGGCGCGTAAACATAACGAGGACGATCGGCACGTCCGTCGACGCGCGGCAGTTCCAATCGCGAGCTCGAGAGCGTTTCGCGCGTTGCGTCTTGCCCGTTGCAGGGAACGCGATAGCGCCGCAGCGACAATCCGGGCGCGATGGGCGCGCGGTCGCGCACGCGATCCAAGTAGAGATCGGAAACAATTGAGGCGTCGTCGTAGCCGACGAGATCGACCACGACGGAGTCGCCGTCGTCAAACGCATTGACGTGATGAAAGGCGAAGAACGGCTCGGCCGCGGAGCTGACCGGTGCTTCGGATCCGCTGAGGTCGATGAGGTGGATCAGCGTCTCGCCGCCATTCCAATGAAAGTTTTCGATGTACGGCTTTCCGCCCAGAATCATCGCGAGCGGATCGAAACGGTACGGATATTCGATCAGTATCGCATACCGGCGGCTCGCGCCCATGCTGTGAATGTACGCCGGACGTTTGCTCGGAATGCGCGCGATGACTTTGCGCGGTCCGTTGCCCGAGAGACTCCATACGACGTATTCGCTCCGCAGCCCGGGTTTGAGGGTGAAGTTCACCCAACGCTCGCCGGTGCGAACGGGATGGGCGGTCGTCGGTCCGGTTCCGAGATCGTCGGCGAATTTCAGCAGACTGCCAGTCTCGAGCGTTTGCGGATCGAAGCAGCGCGGCGCGCCGATTTCGGTGAGTGCGACGCTCGCATCGCCGTAGCGCACGACGTTGACGTTGGTGTTGTCGGTAATGTTGCTCGACGTTACGCCAGCGAGCCACGATCCCAGCGAGCGCGCGGCCGGCGTTGCAAAACTTTGGTATTCGGCGCGGCCTTCAATCGCGGCTTTATAGCTCTCGCTGCGAATGAAACGTCCGGTGTATTCGAGACGGCCCTCGCCGAACTCGAAACGTTGCAGAAACGCCATGCCGTCGAACCAATGGCGGAATTGGATCGGCCCGAAGCCGTATCGCGCCGACCCGTTGCGGACGAACGCTCCGCGCAGCCAGTCCGGAAGCGTGCCTTCGACCTGAAGCGCCGCCGGGCCGATGTCGTTCAGCGCGTCGGAAAAGATCAATTCGCGCGGCGTTTGAGCTGCGATCATCATGCTCGCTTCGGCGTGCGGCCAAAGGCTCCGCCAGGCGCGCCCAGAACGGGAGAGGCCTCTAGTTTGTAAGGGAGCTTGTTATGCAAGGTTCGGTTAGCCGCATTGGAGCGGCCGCAATTTCATCGGTCGCGCTTTTTGCGCTGAGCTTCGCAAGCGCTCCGGCGGCGTCCGGCGGCGCGCTCGATCAATTTGCCAACGCCTGGTCGGGACTGCGTGGATACAATGCGACGATTCAACTCTTCGAAGCCAAAGGCGGCAGCTCGGAACATGCCGTGTTCGCGTACAGCTTCACGAAACCAACGACGGTCACGATGCACGTGAATCAAGGGCCGAATTCGGGGGCGACGGTCAAATGGACGGGCGGTTCGAGCGTCTACGCTTCAAAAAGCGGCGCTTTCGGAATTACGATGGGAAAGAACGTGAGCTTAAACGATCCAATGGTCAGCTCGCTGCGCGGCTACTCGGTCTCGGACTTGAGTTTCGCCGGCATACTCGCGCACGCGCAGCAAACTGCCGGCTCGGTTTCTAGCGGCTCGACGAGGTTGGACGGCGCCATGGTGACCGCGGTGACGCTCAACGTCGCCAATCCGGCGCAAGACAACGGCATGACGCGCGAGGTGCTTTACCTCTCGCAAAGCACGCAGTTGCCGGTGCGTGTAGACGGCTTTATTGGGAATCAGGTCGTGCGGATGTACAGGTTCACGATCACCAAGAGCTGGTAATCGTTAGCGGCGCAGGCCGAGCTCGCTGATCAGTTTGCGGTAGCGGTCGAGATCTTTGTGCTGCAAGTAATTGAGCAAACGGCGGCGCTGCCCGATCTGCAGGTAAAGTCCGCGGCGGCTGTGGTGGTCTTTTTTGTGATCCTTTAAATGCTCGTTCAGCTTGTTGATCGAGGCGGTGAGGATCGCGATTTGGACATCGGCTGAGCCGGTGTCGCCCGCCGAACGGCCGTATTTGGCCGCCAGCTCGGATTTCTGATCTTTGGTGATTGGCACGAATAGAACTCCTCATTCAAGGATAGGCTCGCTTCGGTACAGGCCGTAGACCCGTCCGGGCGACCGGGGAATCATACCACCGCGGCGGCCAGGGGTGCAACCCGGGTTTGGGCGGGGCGGCGTCTAAAGCGCCGCTCCTATGGAACTTGCTAAGAAGACCTTCCTTATAACGGGCGGAGCGTCCGGGCTGGGCGCGGCCTGTGTGCGCGAGTTTACCGGCGCGGGCGCAAACGTGGTGATTTGCGACGTCAACGAGCATGGAGCCGGCGTGGCCAAGGAAGCGGGAGCTAACGCGCGCTTCAACCGGACCGACGTCACCGCAGAGAAAGACGTGCGCGCCGCTGTCGATCTTGCACTTAAGGAGTTCGGCGCGCTGCACGGCGCGATCAACTGCGCGGGTATCGCGACGGCCGAACGCGTCGTCGGGCGCGAAGGACCACAGCCGCTCGAGCACTTCACAAAGGTCGTGACGATCAATCTCATCGGCACGTTCAACGTCATCCGGATCGCGGCTGCGGAGATGATCAAACGCGCGGTCGAGCCGGGCGAAGACCGCGGCGTCTTCATTTGCACGGCCTCGGTCGCGGCGTTCGACGGCCAGATCGGTCAGGCCGCATACTCGGCTTCGAAAGGCGGCGTCGCCGGCATCACACTGCCGATCGCGCGCGAGTTTGCACAGCACCAAATCCGTGTCATGAGTATCGCGCCGGGAATTTTCGACACGCCGATGTTGGCCGGGCTGCCGGAAACGGCGCGCGAGTCGCTCGGAAAGCAGACGCCGTTTCCGCCGCGGTTGGGAAGTCCGGCTGAGTATGCGCGCCTGGCGCGCCACATCGTCGAAAACCAGTATTTGAACGGAGAAGTGATACGCCTCGACGGCGCCATCCGTCTTGCGCCTAAGTAGGTCTTACCGGTGTTGGCTTGCCGTCGCGGTCGATGGCGACCATCACGAATTTTCCGACGGTCGAAAGAACGCGTTCGCCGCTCTCGGCGAGCACGCGCCAGAGTTCGACTTCAACCGTGATCGACGTGCGCCCGATCGCGACGACCCGCGCGATAGTCTCAACGAGATTTCCTTGACGGATCGGTTCTTTGAAGTCGATGCGATCGATCGACGCGGTGACGACCGGCTTGTGCGCGGCGCGCATCGCGGCGATCGAGGCGACGACGTCCATCATCGCAACGGCTTTTCCGCCGAAGAGCGTGCCGTAGTGATTGACGTCGGTGGGAAATACGATTTCGGTGCGTTTTTCGACGATCGGTTCGGACTCTGCCATCGTGCATCAGGTTCCAGCTAAAAGCGACGGAGCCTCGCGGGGCGAACTCGGCCGGAGATGGATTTGGGATTGCGCGGACGCGCTGCGCTCGTGACGGGCGCTAGTTCGGGGCTCGGGCGCGCCTGCGCCGTGGCTCTTGCCCGCGAAGGGGCGGGTATCGCGTTGGCGGCGCGGCGAGAGGGCGAGCTTGAAGCTGCGGCTGCTGACGCGCGGACGCAGGGGTCGCCCGATGCGCGGGCTTATCGCGTCGATCTTGCCGACGAAGCATCGGTCGCGGATCTGCTGGAACGCGTGCGCGCGGATTTCGGATCGATCGACGTGCTGATCGCAAATGGCGGCGGACCGAAGGCCGGCACGTTTACGCAATTGAACGCGGCCGACTGGGATGCCGCATATAAGAATACGTTGCGCTGCATGCTGCAACTCGTGCAAGGCGTCTTGCCAGGCATGCGTGAACGGCGCTGGGGGCGAATCGTTGCCCTGACGTCGAGCTCGGTGAAACAACCGATTCCTTCGCTCGCGCTTTCGAATATTTTTCGGACGGCGCTTATCTCGGCACTGAAGACCGCATCGACGGAAGTTGCGCGCGACGGCGTTACCATCAATGCGATTGCAACCGGGCGCGTGCGCACGGCGCGCTTGCGCGAGCTCTACAAAGACGACGCCGCGATGGAGCGCGCGGCTCAAGACGTACCCATCGGCCGGATCTCGACGCCCGATGAATTCGCGCCGCTGGTGGCGTTCTTGTGCGGCGAGCCCGCGAGCTACATTACCGGCCAAACGATCGCGATCGACGGCGGCCTGATCGGCGGGCTTTTCGGATGAACTGGGATCCCGTGGCCGGCACTGCGGGCGGGTCCGAATTCGGCGCCGGCTTAAAAGCATACGCTGCGGAACGCGAGCTCTCGGACGAACGGCTCGCGGAGGCGTGCGGTGTCTCCGTCCCCGAGCTGCAAGAAGTTTACGCCGGTCTGCGCCGGCTGGCGCCCTCCGCGATGGCGCGCGCAATTATCGCGCTGCGAACCAAACCGATCGAATTCATGCAGCATACGCATCTTCTCTCGCTCGAACTCTACGCGTTCGGATTGGATCCGCTCTATTTTCTGCCCGAAGGCCAAGTGCGGTACGACGCGCGGATCTACATGCGTGAGATCAACCCGCGCCACCGCGTTCCCGAAGGCGACATGACGAAGCGCAATCCGACGCTGAAAGCACTCGGCGAGGACCCTATTCTGGACGCCGCGGGCAAAATCGAGCTGGAGTTGGCCTACTTGCTTCGCGCGGCGGCGCAGCAGGTCGAACCTGCTTCGTAGGCGCGAGTCAGCCCGCCAGAGAACCGAACGCGCATGCAATCAGTAGAGGGAAAACGTATCGCCGCGCTCGTGGGCGACGGCTTCGAAGAATCTGAACTCACCGAACCCCGCCGCGCCTTGGAAGAGGCCGGAGCGATCGTCACGATCGTCGGCATCGATGAGAAGTCGCGCCAGAAGATCCGCGGCAAGCGCGGACTGGACGAGGGCCAAACCGCCAAGGCCGAAGAGCTCGTGGCTGACGTCACGGCCGAAGACTTCGACGCCCTGCTCATTCCGGGCGGCACTTCGCCGGATCACATCCGGACGAACAAGGACGTGCAGCGCCTCGTGCGCGAGTTCGACGCGGTCAAAAAGCCGATGTTCGTGATCTGCCACGGTCCGCAAGTGTTGATCTCCGCGCAAATCGTGCGCGGCCGCCAGCTCACGGGCGTGCCGGCGATCGCCGACGATATTCGCAACGCCGGCGGGCTCTATCGCGATCAGCCGGTCGTGCAAGACGGCAACTGGGTTACGTCGCGCACTCCCGACGATCTGCCGCAATTCAATCGCGCGATTGTCGAGAAGCTCGCGATGGCGGTACCGACGCCGGTCGTCTAGGCAACCGATCGCGCGCCATCCGGCCTTGTGGTGCGTCAGTTTGCTATCCTTTTAGCCTCCCATGCCCTAGCCGATGAACCAGCACAAGGAGGGCGCTTGTGACAAAGAGACCGACGGTCCAGGCAATGGCGCGCGGTCCCGAGTGGTAGTAGGCACCGAGCACAACGCAGACTCCGAAGAAGATATCCAGCATCGCGTTGACGGCAGTCCATTTTCGCGAAACTTCATACGGGTTATAGCGCGCGATTACTATTCCTAGCGTCAAACCGCCCAATAATGCGGCAACGAACATTCTTCGGCCTTTTACGCGGGGTCCCAGCGTGCGAGCGCTTCGCCGTACTGGCGCAAGCCGATGAAGCCAGCGATTCCACAGAAGAGAAATGCTGCCGGCAATTGCGGATATTCCAGCATGACGATGATCGTCGCGACGACGGCGGCCAGCAAAATGTAAACGGCTTGCCACACGCCAGCACGCACGGTGGCACAGAGCGCGACGACGGAAACGGCACATGCGCAAGCCATAGACAGAAAGACCGGGGCGGTCGCCAAAGCGCGGGGACCCGACGATATTTCTGTGACGATCCAATATCCGGCCAACGCTATTATGACTCCGAGGCTAGGAACCAGCGCAATAGCGCGCGCAACTTCGCGTGCATACATTGGAGCGGCCTGTTCACAGAGTTCGAGTTCGCGCATCCGGCCGCCGCGCTGTGCAAGTGCGAAATACATTCCGGCAAGTGAGCCGAAAAGCGCTGCTCCTAGAGCGTGAGCGCCAAGATCGGAGTGCATTTGCAGAGCGGCAAATAATGCGGCTGCGGCGGCGACGTACAACACCTGGCCACCAAACCGCTGCAGTCGCGTGAATGCGATTGCCGAGATTGCCGATCGACCGATCATATGCGCACCGCGCAAGCATCTGTAAAGCGAGCGGCTTCGTTCTCCGAACCGTGTGTGGAGAAGATGGCGCAATTCTTCGCAACGTCAACGATTTGCCGGCCGTAGACCGCTTGCGGCCGGTCAAGGACGAGCAAACTTGGCTGCGCAATCAGCGCGCCGGCCAACGGATACGCGAAGGACTCGTGGATGCCCTCGAGCCCCGCCAGTATGTGCCGCGCCCGCACCACGCTCTCGGCTTGTGGCAGTTGCCACAGCGCCGCGCGGTATTCGATGTACTGCTCGAAGCTGGGAAATTCGTATGGCAGCGCGTCGTGCGGAACGTACCCGGCCAGCCGCTTCACGTGAACGGGCTGAATGCGCGGATCGAATGCGCCGACGTAAACAGCGCCGCCGGAAGCGCGAACCAACCCCGCGGCCATCATCGCGACGATCGCGGCCGCGCGATTTCCGGCGCACGCATGCGCGAGCCGGCCGCCTTGCTCGAGCTCGATGTATTGTGCGGATACGAGCTCCTCGCCGCCGCGCCGGAAAGTCGCGCCGCGCATCTCGAGCAGCACGTTACTCAACCAATTGTAAGCGCGGGCTGGGCCGCTCGGGGCGGCCGACTTTATGGCACTCGCGCCACTCGCCGCCGGTTTCGATCGCGACGACGTCGGCGGTATATTCGGTCCGTCCGCTTCCGGCGCCCAAGAAGAACGCACCGCCGACGGCATACGCGTCGACCGGAACCTTATCGTGTTCGAACTCGCGAATGCGCTGCGCGGTGAAGCCGCCGCTGGCGACGATGCGCACATGTTTGAATCCTTCGGCGTCGAGCGCGCGGCGAACGTTGAAGACGAGTTGTGGAATCACGCCGGTCGGTTTGAAAGTGCCCATAATGTTCCAGATCGACTTATCGACAAGGGTTTGCGAGGTGTCCAAACGCACGCCCCACAGCCGATCGCCGAGCGCGCGCGCGACCGCCAAACTCGTCCCCACGCAGTCATTGTCGAAATCGACCAGGGAGATCAGATTGACCTTGCGATCGATGTACTCGGCGAACTTTTGCGTCGCGAGCACGGTGTCACCGCCGTACGCCGCGATCAAGGCGTGCGGAACCGTTCCCATTCCGCCGGCGCCCCACCACTCGGCGTTGGCGTCGGTGGAAACGCCGAGCGCGCCGGAGATGTACGCCGCGTAACCATCGCCCGTTTGCACCAAGTGGTGATCGAAGCGCGCCGGGAAAAACAGAACTTGTTTGCCGTTAGCGGCTTTCACGATTTCGCGCGCATTGGTCGCGATGCGCGTTCGACGCGAGAGCACGCCGAGATAACACGTCTCCAGGTGAGCGAAGAGCTCGTAATCGCCCTCAATCGTCAGCGCAGTTTCATACGGCGCGATTTGGTCGCCGTCATATAGGGCATGGACGCGCAATTTTTTCCAGCCGTCTTCCCACTGGCCTGAGGGAAGACGCTTCCCCGAACACAACCGCAGAATCGCGATCGCCTCATCGATGCCGCACAAGACCGCGTCGCTGCGCTGAAAAACTTGCATACGGACCGTCGGATGGTAGTTGTCGCGCTCGAGAATCTGCCGGGCGCGGTTGAAGTACGTGTCGGAGTAATAGCCGTCCCGCATCTTCTCGACGGGCAAATTAAAGATTTCCGGCGGCAGCCTAGTAGGCACGTTAGTGCCTATACGTTGAAAATCGCGAAGTGCCCTCGAATACGGAGATCGCCGAGACCCTGCTGCGCATCCGGAAGCTCATGGAGCTTGCCGGCGAGACGTTTTACAAGTTCACCGCCTACGAGCGGGCGGCCGCGACGCTCGAAAACGCGCCTCCCGTCACCGACTTGCTGGCTGCGGGCGAACTCACCACGCTCCCCGGCATCGGCAAGTCGCTGGCCGCGGCGATCGAGGAGATCGTGCGCACCGGCACGTGCGGGCAACTCGAATTGCTTCAGCAGCGCTATCCGCCGACGATTTTCGAAGTGCTCGGCGTTTCGGGCATCGGCATCAAAACCGCTGCGATGCTTTTCGAACAGTACGGCATCGGATCGCTCGAAGATCTGGAACGCGCGATCGATTCGGGAGTGCTGGCAGAGGCGCCGCGCATGGGTCCAAAAACGATCGAGAATATCCGGCGCGGGATTTTGGCCTATCGCGGCCGACTGCGGCGCACGCCGCTCCCGCGCGCGCTCGCCATCGCGCACGAAGCCGTGACCTATCTCGAATCCGGTCCGGCCGTTCACCGGGTAGTATTTGCGGGCAGTCTGCGCCGCGCGGAAGTGACGGTCGGCGACATCGACATCGTCTGCACGTCGGACTCTGCTGCCGCAGTGATCGATCACTTCGTCAAATGGGATCGCGCGCGGGCCGTTCTTTCCGAAGGACCGACGAAGGGCAGCATCTGGCTCGACGACGGATTGCAAATAGATCTGCGCGTCTTGCCTGATAACGTCTATGGCAATCTGTTGCAGCACTTTACCGGCAGTCGCGAGCACAACATTCAGGTACGCGAACACGCCGCGCGCAAGAATCTGCGCGTTAGTGAAAACGGGATTTTAAATTTGGAGAACGGCGAAGTCTTTACGAGCCGCGACGAGCAAGGCGTGTACGCTGCGCTCGGTATGCAGTATATTCCGCCGGAGTTGCGCAGTGGGATTGGTGAGGTCGAGCTCGCGCTGCGTAACGAACTTCCGGAATTGCTCGAAGCGTCGGATGTGCGCGGCGATTTCCACATGCACACGACGTACAGCGACGGGCGGCAGACGCTCGAAGAGATGATCGCGGCCGTGGCCGCGCGGGGCTACGCGTATCACGCGATCACCGATCACTCGCCGGCGCGCGGCGTCATCGGCTGCAGCGCGGACGAGCTGCGCACGCAGCGCGAAGCGATGCGCGCGCTCGGCGACAAATACGGTGTGCGGACGCTGTGGGGCAGTGAGGTCGATATCCTCCCCGACGGTTCGATGGATTTTCCCGACGACGTGCTCCAAGGCATGGACATCGTGATCGCCAGCGTTCACTCGTCGTTCCGGCAAACCCGCGAGGAAATGACGGCGCGGCTGATTCGCGTCTGCGAAAATCCGTACGTGGCCATCATCGGCCATCCCACCGGGCGAAAGGTCGATGGATTCGAGGGTTACGAGTACGATTACGACGCCGTGTTTGCCGCCGCTGCCCGCACGGGAACCGCGCTCGAAATCGACGGCCAGCCCAAACGCTTCGACTTGCCGGCCAACCTCGCGCGCCGCGCGAAAGCCCTTGGCGCTACGTTAACCGTGGACAGCGACGCGCACGACGCAGGGCAACTCGGAAACATCGACCTAGCGATCGTTCAGGCCAGGAGAGCTGGTTTAACGCGCGACGATGTGCTGAACGCGCGGCCGCTTGAGGGCGTGCTAGAGTTCGTGCGCGCCAAGCGCGGCCGCCTTAAGCGATGATTCGCTCGGGCGCGGCGTAGACGTTGCAACGCGTTCCGCGCACAAAGCCGCAGAGCGTTACGTTGAATGCGCGCGCGGTTTCCACGGCAAGACTGCTGGGCGCCGAAATGGCGCAGACAATCGGGATGCCCGCCGTCACGCTTTTTTGCAGCAGTTCGTAGCTCGCGCGCCCGCTGACCAGCAGCACCGATTCGTGTAACGGTAAGCGATCGTTCAAGAGCGCCCAGCCGATAATTTTGTCGAGCGCGTTATGACGGCCGACGTCTTCCCGCAACGCGAGGAGAGTGCCGGCCACATCGAAGAGCGCGCTCGCGTGTAAGCCCCCTGTTGAGGCAAAGATGCGTTGCGCGCTGCGCATTTTATCCGGGAGTTCCGCAATGAAATCGTAGGAGATTTGGAATTGGTCAGTGATGGGCTGCGCACGGACTTGAAGCGCTGCGATGCTGGCTTTGCCGCAGACGCCGCAGGAGCTGTTGACCGTGAAGTGCCGTTCGAGCCGCTCTAACGGCGGCATTCGGCCGGCGAGCTCTACCGTGACGATATTGTAGCGTTGCTCTTCGCCCACAGCCGGATCGACGCAATACGAAATGCTCGCGATATCATCGCGTTTCGAAACGACGCCTTCGGAGAATAGAAAGCCGGCGGCGAGTTCGAAATCGTTTCCGGGCGTGCGCATCGTCACCGCGAGGCTCTGGGTTGTGCCTCCCGCGGCGAGCCGTATCTCGAGCGGCTCCTCGGTGGCGAGGTCGTCGATCAGATCGCGGCGGCGCTGGGCCTCGAATGCGATCATCGCGGCGGGTGTCGTTAGTCCGGGGCGCTCGACAGAGCGCAGGTCGTTCACCGGCGGCGGACCGCGTGTTTCAGAATGTCGTTGAGCACGCGCGGATCGACCGCATCGGGTTTGCTGAAGTCTAAGTGCGCGCTGACGGCGGAGCCGTACGCGGCGGGCGCGTTGATGGCGTTGAGGTCGATGCCCGGTTTAATGGCGTTATACGGCGCCGCGTTAAGGGCCGTGGGTTCAAGCAGATTGTAGAGCGGCTGCGTCGTTGTGTCGGCCACGGAGAGCGGCGCGAGTCCCAGCAGCAATTCGATCGTCCGCACGAAGCTGACGGTCGAATAGTGCGCGTGATCCACGCCGCCTCGCGCATACGGGCTAGCGACGTAAAATGTCGAGCGCTGGTCGCTTACGTGGTCCGGTCCGTTTTGCGCATCGTCCTCAAGCACGAAGATCGCGGTGGATTTCCAATACGGCGAATGAGATACTGCGTCGACGAGCTGGCCGACCGCCCAATCATTCATGCCGACGTACGCCTCAGGCGTCGGCATGTTTCGTTGCGTGCCTGCGGTGTGATCGTTCGGAAAGTAGACAATCTCCAGCTGCGGCAGATTGCGCTGCGCGACAAACTTGACGAATTCGCGCTTCCATTCGTTGAAGCGCTCCTGATCGCTGTATTTCAAATTCCAGCCGACGAACGCCGGATCGTAATGGCCCTGCAGGGCCGGATGATCGGTCGTCGCGAGCGGCGGCCCTGCGCTGAGCGACATGTCCTCGCCATAGTCGCGGTAGGTAATGCCGGCGCGTCTGGCCGCGTCCCAAAGGTAGCCCGAGTGCGGTACGTCGGCCCCGACCCCGTTCTGCGAATCATAACCTTCGCGCCGGTTGCCGTAGTTCACCGGCCACATGCGCTGGAGATAATCGTTGGCGGTGGCCGCGTCGGCCCAGTTATGGCCGTCGGCGCTCACTTGCGCGTCGGCGTACGCATTATCCATTATGCCGAAGCGCTCCGCGATCGCATGCTGATTGGGCGTAATCGCGCGCCCGAACATCACAAGCGACGCGTCGCCGTTCGCGCCTGGAACGTCACCCAGAACCTGATCGTACGAGCGGTTTTCCTTGATGATGTAGATAACGTGCGAGATGGGGCCCTTCGGATGCACCGACGTATATTGCGGCGCGCGCGCTTCCCAGAGCGGCATGAGATCGCTCAGCGCTTGCGCGGTCATCTGCGCGACGTGTTGATACGCGGAGCGCGGAATCGCACGCACCGAACCGACGGTAATCGAAGCGACATATCCGCCGCTGTTCCGTTTGCGCGGATCGAACTGCGGGTTGGGCGGCGCGCGCTCGCCCTTGCCGTTGGAAACGAATAGCGTGCCGTCGGCTCCTATCGCAAGCCCGGTCGGATACCAGCCCGCGGGAATGTACCCGATCACTTTGCCGTTCTGAATACGCGCAACGGCATTTTCTCCGCCCAAGCTCACGAAGAGATCTTTCCCGTGCACGAGCAGCGCGTTAGGATTTGCGCCATAACCGTGGATGCGCGCGGTTTTTATGCCCACTGGAATGTTGGCAATCCGCTTATTCGTCTGAGTGTCGATGACCGCGACCGCATCGTCGTCGCAGACCGCGACGTAAAGCTTCCTAAAGTCCGAAGAAAGAGCAAGAGCGCATGGGTGCAGCCCAACAGCGATGTTCTTTACCACGCGCTCCGTTAATGTATCGACGGCGGCGACCGAACTCTGTCCGCGCAGCGCGACGTAAATATAGCGATATCTCGGAGAAAAAGAGAAGAGAACGGCAGCTGGGTGGGAGCCAACATGCAGTGTCGTAAGTCGCGTCGATGCCCAATCGGTTTTCATTGGGACTACGCCACCGAGCTCGCCGAACGTGATGCTACCCCCGGCAGCGTCGTTGTAATCGTCCGCGACCACGATTGGATTTGCCAATGACTGGAGGCAATTACAGAATGTAAAATCAACTGGCCATGAGCCTTTAGCGGCGACAAACGGTTGGACTATCCCACTTGAAATATCGACTTGCTGAACCGCGTCGGTCGCAGCGCCCGGCACGAGCACTTGCGCGTTTCCAAGCCAAACCGGTTTTCCGAACGCGCCCGTCAATGGAATAACTTTGATCGTCGCGAGCGTCTTTGCGTCGAGCAGACGCAGCGCCGCCGGATTGACGCCCGACTCGACGACCGCGAGCGTCTTGCCGTCGGGTGAGAGAGCGATGCCTTGCGGCATCGTTCCGACTGTCGCAAGCGGGCCGGCCGGCGGCGTTAGCCGCCACCCGATGGGCAGGATCGACTGCATGTGCGGGGCCGCCTCCGCCAGCGCAAAAATACTGGCGGCAGCTGCCGCGGCGAGGAGAATCGCTCGGAGCATGCGCCCCGGTTTCTCCTTATGGCAGATGGCCGCCCCTCCGGGCACCGGCGGGGTTGGCCCCGTGGCCGGAGGACGCGGCCGGGCTCGGCGGAACCCGCCCAGCCATAAGGAGTCGCTATTGTGAAAATCGGCGAGCTCACCGTCTACGCCGGCGGCGAATTTCAAAAGTACGAAGACGCCAAAGTCGGGCTTCTGACCCACGGATTACAGTACGGAACCGGGTGCTTCGAAGGCATTCGTGGGTATTGGGTGCCCGAAGATAGCGAACTCTATCTCGTCCAACTGCGCGAGCATTTCGAGCGGCTCGCGATCAGCGCCAAGATCCTCTTGATGCGCGTTCCGCATTCCGTCGATGAGTTGATCGAGATTACCACCGAGCTCTGTGCGCGCAATCGTTTTGAGAGCGCGACCTATATACGGCCGTTCATGTATAAGTGCGCCGAAGACGTTGGCGTACGCCTGCACAACGTTCCCGACGCGTTTGCCATCGCCGCGATACCGTTCACGCATTATCTTGACATTTCGGGCGGAGTCGCAGCGGGCACGAGTTCGTGGCGCCGGGCCGACGACTCTGCTGCGCCGCCGCGCGCGAAGATTACCGGTCTCTATGTGAACAGCGCGCTCGCCAAGAGCGAGGCGATTTCCAACGGGTTCGACGAGGCGATCATGCTTTCGCACGACGGGCACGTGGCCGAAGGGTCGGCCGAAAATATTTTCATCGTCAAAAACGGCGTGTTGCTCACGCCGGATCCGTCGCAAAACGTGCTCGAAGGTTGCACGCGTCGCGCGGTCATCGAAATCGCGCGAAACGAATTCGGCTTGGAAGTCGTCGAGCGCGCGATCGATCGCAGCGAACTCTACGGTGCGGAAGAGATCTTTTTCACTGGAACTGCGGTGGGCGTAGTCTACGTGCGTTCGGTTGACCGGCGCGACGTCTCAAACGGAAAGATCGGTCCGGTGACACAAAAGATCGGAACCTTCTACGAGCGTCTGGTCAACGGTCGCGAGCCGAAATACCGGAAGTTGCTGACGCCGGTGTACGCCGGAAGAGCAGTCGCTACGGCGTAGATTCGGGGTTCGGTGTCGCCGGGACGGGAGTCTGCGGCGCCCACACGGGCGTATCTTGCTCGGGGTCCGGCAGGGGAACGGTGGAGGCCCCGAACGCATCGAGCGCGCGCATCCGGCCCAGCTGTTGGAGATGCGTATAAGCCATGCTCGAAACGCGGCGGATGAATCGCCGGCCGGCCGAGAGCGTCGGCAGCTGCGTCGTCATCACTGCGATGACGTACGCTCCATTTGATGCATAGACGATGCCAACGTCGTTGAGCGTGTCGTCGAGCGAGCCGGTTTTATGAGCGATTGGAATCTGCGGCAGCGGTTCCGGGATCAGCGTGTTGATCTCTTGCCGCTCCAAGATGTCGATCATGGTTTGCGAGGACCATTCATCGACCAATTGTTTTTGCGCCATGTCGCTCAACAACCGGACCATGTCGGCCGGACTCGTCCGCAGTGTGTTACGGATGCTCCATCCCGCGGTGTGAATGTAATCGGCAAGGCGTGTGTGACGCAGGCCGAGACTATGCATCTCGCCGTTGATGTTCGAGCGGCCAACAAGTCGGATTAACATGTTTGCAGCCGTGTTGTCGCTCACGGCAATCATCTCCGTCAGCAACTCTGAGACCGGGAAAGTCGATCCAACCGGCGCGTCAGCAATGTCACCTGAACCCCAGTCGCGGTCGTGGGGCATAAGCGTAACGCGATGGTTCAAATCGAATTTGCCCGCCTGCATTTGCTGGAAGACCTCGACCATCACGGGGATCTTGATCGTCGATGCCGCGGGCATCACTTCGTTGGCGTTGATGGAAGAGATCATCCCCGAGCCCAAGTCTTTGACTTCCATGGCGACGCGGCCGGGAGCTCGCTGTGCGGCGCGCGTCAGCGTAGCCTGCAAATCCCGCAGCGGCCCGGGCAGTGAAAGCGCGTTCGCAGGTGCGATCGACGAGCCGGTTATCGCAGCTGCGGTAAGGAGAGCTAAAATATACCGCATACAGCTCCTAGGCTTGTTGTCGGCTAACTTCGACCCTCATATGAGGTTCCCGCCTAGTAAGGTTAGTAGGGTACTCCATCTGCTGCCGGTGCCCGCACGCGGCCGACGAGGCCCGCGATCGCAAAGAGTGCGGCGAGGTATGGAAGCGCCTGCATCGCGTCGCTCGGCAGCCACGAGATGCGGCCTTGCAATACGTACTGAAGCGCTTCGAAGAAACCGAAAAAGACCGCAGCGCCCGTTGCGCCCCAGGGCGTCCAGCGTCCAAAAATAACGGCGGCTAGCGCGATGAATCCGCGTCCGGCGGTCATGCCGTCCGAGTACAGATTGACTTCGCAGATCGAAAGAAATGCGCCGCCCAATCCGGCGAGTGCGCCGCTTGCGATCACGCTATAGAGGCGCAGCCGCAGTGGATTGAGGCCGGCATCGGTGACTGCGCGCGGATTTTCGCCGCAGGCTTGTATGCGTAGTCCCCACGGTGTGCGATAGATGAACCAATTCAAACCGAACGCGCAGAGCAAACCGAGAACGATCATCACGGTTTCGCCCGTCGTTATTTGTGGCAGCAATTGCTCGGGAGCGAGCTGCGTCACTTGCGGACTCGCGCCGGGCTGATTAAAGATTAGCACTAAGCCGTATGCGGCGCCGCCGAGAGCGACCAAATTGATGCCGACGCCGGCGACGATCTGATCGACTTTGAAGAACGTGGCGGCGAAGCCCAGCACGAAACCGAGCACGGCGCCAAAAAAGACCCCGGCGAGCAATCCGATGATTGGGCTGCCCGTGAGATTGGTAAAGACTACGGCGCTAAATGCGCCCGCGGTCATCATCCCTTCGAGTCCGATGTTCACGACGCCGGCGCGTTCGGAGATCACGCCGCCGAGCGCGGCATAGACAATCGGTACTGACTTGATCAGCGTCAAGAACAGGAGCGTCAGCATCAACGACACCCCGGTACTCACACCGGCGCACCAGACGCGCGCGTTGCGAAGTAGCGGCGCGCGGCCAGCACCAAGACGATCAAGCCTTCGATAACGTGGATAGCGTCTTTAGGAACGCCGGCATTGGCTTGCATCGCGAGGCCGCCCGCTTCCAAAATGCCGAAACCGAACGCGGCGATGCAAACCCATAGCGGATTGAGGTCGCCGACCAACGCAACCGCGATCGCGGTATATCCGTACCCTGGAGAAAGCGCGGTGTTAAATCGGTGCAACACGCCGGTGACGATCGCCGCGCCGCCCAGGCCCGCTACGGCGCCGGAAAGCGCGAGCGCGATCAGCGTCATACGCGGCATGTTGATCCCGCTGCGGCGCGCCGCTTCGGGCGCTTCACCGGCAGCGCGCAGTTCGTAACCGAAAACGGTGCGCGTGAAAACGAAGCTCAAGACGATCGCGGTAGCAATCGCGATCAAAATCGAAATGGTGAGCCGCGTGTCGCCGAAACTCAGGCTTCCGATGCTGGGGAATGCCGGCAGCCACCCATTGGGAAGCAGCGGCGCCGTCTCCGCGCCCGATGCGAGCGGACTCTTGAGCGGACCGGCGACCAGATAACCCGCGAGCGAAAGTGCGATGAAGTTCAGCATGAGCGTCGAGATGATTTCACTTGCATTGAAGCGCGCGCGCAGCCAGCCCGCAATGCCACCCCAAATACCGCCCCCCACCATGCCCAGCAGCAGAAGTACGGGTATGACCAGCCAGCCCGGGCCTGCAAAATGCGCGCCAACCGCGCCAGCAAGAAGGCCGCCCATCAACAACTGGCCCTCGGCGCCGATGTTGAAGAGTCCGGCGCGAAATGCGAGCGAGACGCCGAGCGCGGGGAAAAGCAGAGCCGTCGTCTGCACGAGTGTCTCGGCGATCGGACGGCGGCCGCCAAGCGATCCGGCAAAGAGCGCGCCGAATCCGTCCACCGGATTAACGCCCGCGATCAACATCGCGACCGCTGCCAGCACGAATGCGAGCACGAGCGCCCCGGCCGGGCCGGCAAGCACGCGCAACACGACCCTCACGTCAAACCCGCCATCAAGCGACCGATCTTTCCGCGATCGATCTCAGCGCCGCTGAACGATCCGGTGATCTTTCCGCGGAACATGACGAGCACGCGATCGGCGAGCGCTAATATTTCGTCGAGTTCGAATGAGATCAGAAGAATCGCGCTCCCGCGGTTACGCGCTTCGATCAGCCGCGACTGCACGAGCGCGGCCGCGCCGACGTCGATGCCGCGCGTGGGCTGATACGCCAGCACGAATCGAGGATCGCCGAGCAGCGCGCGTCCGACAAGCAGTTTTTGCTGGTTGCCGCCGGAAAGCGTCCGCACTGGGACATCCGCCGACGCCGCGCGCACATCGAACCGTTCGATGATCGCTTCGGCATCGGCTCGCGCCGCGGTCCAGTTGGTGAGCGCGCCTTTACGGATGCCCGGCAAATTCTGACGACCAAGAATCGCGTTCTCGACGATCGACCAGTTGAGCACCAAGCCCTCATGATGGCGGTCCTGCGGAACGATGCCGATGTTTTCGCGGTGCTTCAGCGCATCCGTGCTGCCGTCGAGCTCGATGGCGCCCGCATAAGGGATCATTCCGGCGATCGCGTCGGCGAGCGCGGTCTGCCCGTTGCCCTCAACGCCCGCGATGCCGACGATCTCACCGGCGCTCACTTCAAAAGAAAGATGCGTTACGGTCGTCGTGTCGGCGCCGGCGCTCACATCGCGTACGCTCAGACAGGGTTGCGTGCCGGTGACCTCGCGTTGCGCGACCTGGGGCAACTCGCCGCCGACCATGGCGCGCGCTATTTCATCGGTGGTCGTTTCAGTCGTGAGATAGCGCGCGACGATTTTCCCGTGACGCATGACGCTCACGCGCGTCGTGTAATCGATGACCTCTTGCAGTTTGTGCGTAACGACCATGATCGCGGTGCCGCGTTTGGCCAGCTGCACAACGGTCGCGAATAGCGTTGCAATCTCCGCGGGAGCGAGAGCTGCGGTGGGTTCGTCGAGCAGCAGCACCGACGGTTCGCGTTCGAGTTCGCGCAAGAGTTCGACGCGCTGCTGAACGCCGATCGGGAGCTCTTCAACGAGTGCGTCCGGATCGATTGCTAGGCCGTTGCGCTCGGCGAGCTCCGCGACGCGCGAGCGCGCGGCGTCTACGTCGACCAGCATGCCTTTGCGCGGTTCGCGGCCGAGCATGATGTTCTGCCAAACACGCAGACGGCCGACAAGTTCGAAATGCTGGTGCACCAAACCGACGGAGCCGTTGGTTTCAATGGTGCCGCCATCGGGTCTGACGGCGCCGAATGCGATGTTCGCGAGCGTCGATTTGCCGGCGCCATTTTCGCCGACGAGCGCGTGGATTTCACCTGGGAGCAGATCGAGATCGACGCCGTCGACCGCGATGACGCCGGGATAAACTTTGCGAATGCCGCGCAGTTTTAGCGCGGCATCGGCAAGATCTAGAGCTTGACCGGTTTCCAGGTCGCCAGTTCCTGAGGAGTCGATGGCGGCGTAATTTTGCCGCTTACGATGTCGTCCCGGATGGAAGCGACCCTCTCGATGTTGGCCCTGCCGATGACAGCGCGCGTGTATTGGAAGTCGGTGAGACCGACTCCGTTGTCTTTCAAACCGAAGGTCAGGTGGCCTGTGAGCGCCTTTTTCTGCTGGATCGCTTGCGCGATATCGAAGACCGCTACGTCGACGTGTTTGACCATCGACGTGAGGATTTTGCCGGGCGCGAGGCTATCTTGATCGGAGTCGACGCCGATCACAAATGAATTCGCGCGCGTCTTCACCGCGTCGATTGCGCCAATGCCGGCTTTACCTGCGGCCGCGTAGACAATATCCGCGCCGCCGTTGAAGAGGACGTTGGCCAGTTCTTGACCGCCCGCCACGTCTTCGAACGATCCGACCCACTTCACATCGACTTTCGTCGCTGGGTCGATCTGATGCGCGCCGGCGATGTAGCCGACTTCGAACTTACGCAGCAGCGGGATATCTTGGCCGCCCAAAAAGGCGATGTGGTGTGTCTTGCTGACGAGCGCGGCGAGCGCGCCAGCCAAGAACGACCCGTCTTCCTCTTTAAAAGTTGCCGAGACGACGTTTGGTTCGTCCACCACCGCGTCGATAATGGCATAATGCTGCTTGGGATACTGCTTGGAGATCTGATCGAGGTCTTTGTTCATCAAAAACCCGATCGCGTAGATCATATCCAAATGTTTTTCGGAAAGGGCCGTCATATTCGGTTGGTAGTCCGATGCCGAGCGCGACTGCAGCACTTGGATGTTGGCGCCGAGCGATTTCTGCGCGTGCAGCAATCCGCTGTACGCCGAGTCGTTAAACGATTTGTCTCCCAAGCCGCCCACGTCAGTCACCATGCCGAGCGCCAATTGCCCGGGGCGGACCGCACCTGCACCGTGCCGGCCGCATCCGGCCAGCGTCAGGAACGCAGCGGCCGCGACGCAGATAAGGATCGCCTTGTGCTTCATCGCGGTATCGTTAGCACAGCCGCGCCCCGAAGCCTCCGGGCGGAGCCGGGAGGCGTGGGAGCCTTCCCGAACGTGAGGGCGTGATGCAGGCAAAAGACCTGTCCGAAACGCCGCCGCGGCGCTGGTCGGAAGAATTGGGCGGCATTCGCTGGCTGCCGCGTTTGATCGACAAGTCCCGCGCCGCAATCGCCGGAAGCTTGAGCGACTATTGGTACGGCCAGAGCCCGATCGATCGCAGTATGCTCAACGCGCTCGGCTTGACGTATCGCGACTTTACCGGAATCGTTCGCGCAGCGGGCGACGACGACGAAGCCGTGCTCGCAGCTCTCCAGAAGGAAGTTCCCGAAGGCGTGAAACGCGCGCGTGTGTGGAGCGACCGGCTTCCCTCGCGTCAACGATGGGTGCTCTTCCTAATCGATCTCGATGATGGCTACAATCCGGCGCTCCGCCCGGTGCGCGGCATCGTGCGCGCGATCTCTTCGCTAGCGACTCGCTACATTCGGTACCGCTGGCCGGCCAAAGCTTCCCTCATCGGTTTAGAGATCGAAGTACAGAAAGCCGGCGAACGCGCTGCGGCGGCAAGCGGCGCCGACGAAGAACCATACCGCTGGCTCACACCCGGCAACGTCGACATGGCTTGGAAGATTTTGTTCTCGGTCGTGCTCATCGGCGTGATGATCTATTTCGCAGTTCATTTCGTCGAGCGCATCAAGCTCGTGGCGCTCATCATTATCGGCGCCATATTTTTTGCGTACCTCATCTATCCTATCGTCCGCTGGCTCAACCGGAAGCTGCACCTGATTCTGGCGATTCTTGTCGTCTACGCGGTTCTCGTCGGGCTCGTCGCCATCGGCCTTTCGTATCTCATTCCGTCGCTTTCGAGCGAGTTCACAACCCTCTCGCACGATGGGCCGGCCATTCTCGCCAACATCCAAAAGTTTCTGACGAGTCCCCAAACGCCGGTCATCGGTCACGCGCCGGAAGTAGTGCGCAAAGAGCTCGCGCAGCTTCCTAACCAAGCCATCGTGTGGTTTCAAAAACATGGCGGCGGCGCCGCGACCGGAGCGGTAACCGTCCTGCTTGGCACCGCGGCCTTCTTGGGCGCAATGATTGCGATTCCGGTGCTGGCCGCCTACCTGCTCTTCGATTCCGAGATCATCAAGCGGTTCTTCATGGGATTCGTGCCGGAAAAACGGCGCGATGCCACGCTCGGCCTCCTGGGCGAACTCGAGGAAGTCCTCGGCGGATTCATTCGCGGCCAGTTGATCGTCGGCGCTTCGATCGGCGTCATTATTGCGGTCGGCTTGATGCTGGTTCACGTGCCATACGCGATTCTGATCGGCGCGGTCGCGGGAGCTTTGGATCTGATCCCCTACGTCGGCCCGGTCATAGCATTTATTCCGGCATTTGTGGTCGGCTTCTCGGCCGGTGGGATTGGGAAGGCGGTGGCTGTCGCCGTCGTCTTCTTCATAGCGAACCAGCTCGAGGGGCACGTCATCGCGCCGAACATCGTCAGCCGCACCATTAAGCTCTCGCCGAGCGCGGTCGTCTTGTCGGTGCTCATCGGCGGCGAGCTCTATGGCGTCGCGGGAATGTTCATTGCCGTTCCCGTTGCAGGTATTATTCGCGTGCTGTTGCTGCACGTTATTCCCGGTTCAGTCAGTCGCGAAGAAGCCAAACCGGTGTTAACCAAAGACCCAAAGGAAGTCGTCGAGGCCGACGCCCAGGCCGAAGGGTGAGTAGTCCTCGCGTCGATATCATCGGCGTCCCGATGGATTTGGGCGCCAGCCGCCGCGGCGTCGACATGGGTCCGTCGGCAGTCCGTTACGCGCAATTGCACGAACAGCTGCGGGCGCTCGGCATTGCGCGCATCGAAGATCATGGCAACCTGCACGTGCCGATCCGTGAAGCGGTCGACGAGCACGACCAGCACGCGAAGTATCTCGACGTGATCGATCGCGTTTGCGCGGAGCTGTCGGCGCTCGTCGAGGAAGCGGTGCGAGCCGGCGGCTTTCCGATCGTGCTCGGCGGCGATCATTCCATCGCTATTGGAACGCTAGACGGCCTCAAACGCGCGCGCGGCCAGGCCGCCGGCCTCGTCTGGGTCGACGCTCACGGCGACATCAACAGCCCGAAGAGCTCGCCGTCGGGAAACGTGCACGGTATGCCGCTGTGGTTCGTGCTCGAGCGCGGATACGCCGATCCGAGGCGCACGGTACAGATCGGATTGCGCGACGTGGAACCGGAGGAAAAGGCAAACCTCCGCAGTTCGGGCGTCAAAGCCTTCACGATGAGCGACGTCGATCGATTGACGATGACGCGCGTCATGGAAGAAGCGATCTCGATTGCGGGAGCGGGAGAGACGCCGATACACGTGTCGTTCGATTTGGACGCGATCGATCCGCGCGAAGCGCCGGGAACGGGCACGCCGGTCAAGGGCGGCTTGAGTTTCCGCGAAGCGCATCTCGCGATGGAGATGCTCGCGGAATCGCGCAAGCTCGGCTCGATCGAGATGGTCGAGATCAATCCGATCCTCGATACACGCAATCAAACGGCCACACTGGCAGTCGGCTTGATCTGCTCCGCCTTAGGAAAGGCTATTCTATAATTTTATCGTTGCGACGCCTTCGCAACTGACGCCGCCGCCGCAGACGGCTGCATCCCAGCTCGCATTTGCCAGCATGGTCTGAATTGCACGCTGCGTCGCGTCATCGAGCGGCGGATGAAATTCGATCTTCTTGGTCTTGCCGTCTTCGCCCACGGTTATGATCAGCACGACGTGCACGTTGAAGCGCTGCAGCAGCGCGGTCTTGACGCGCGGATCGAGAATGGGCGGCTGCTCCGCACCGAACGGTGAAACGCCGCCGCGGTCGTTCGCGCCTGAACCGGACATCGCGACGTCGGAGGTACCTTGGGGATTGGGCGAGGGTCCGGGAGCGCGCTGAAGCGTTTGATCCTTTGGAGGCGCGATGCCCGGCGCGCGCGCGACGAGCGGCACCGGCCGATTCTTTGGAACGTCGCGCGGAGCAGCGGCGACGCGTCCTTGTGGACCGTTCACCGGCGTCGGACGCGAATGCGGATTGCGGTTCTTGGCGGAGAGCTCGCTATGCTTGCGTTCGAACGAGACTACCGGGGATCGCCGTGTCGTTTTCGGCATCGCGACCGGCAGCGGGCGCGGATCGGCGTGCTTTTCGATGTGGATGTGGGCGATGTGGGCGAACGTGAGCGTTTCGATCGCTTCGGGTCCGGATGATAGCTGTGCAGGCCAGAGGGGAATGATGAAGGCCACGACCAGATGGAAGCCGAGCGAGGCGGCAAACGCGCGTCGCAACGATCCGGTCCCATCAAGTGATTGCAAGCAATGAGCCCCTTACGGTAGGCGTACTACTACGACCCGCGCAGTGAGGGCCCCCTTCAGGAGAAGAACGTGCGGCCGACAGACATCATTTTATACCAAGCCGAGTGGTGCGGGTACTGCGCGCGCGTGCGTGCGAAGTTGACCGAGCTTCTGCTGGATTACAAAGTCGTCAACGTTCCGCCCGGTCACGCCCTGCGCACGGTCGTGCGCGACGTTTCCGGCCAAACGAGTATTCCGGTGATGGTGGACGGTGACGTCGTCCTCGACGACGACGACGATATCATTCCCTATCTCGAAAAAACGTACGGTCAGAAAGCCGCGGTATAGAGCGCCGCGGCCCAGCCGGCGGCAACGGCGCCGGTAATTGTTGCGATGGCGTTGACCGCGTCGTTGTCGATCGCTCCCCATCCGCGTACCAGCGTCGTCGCACTCCCGCAGAGATGCGGATCAGTTTCGCACAGCCGTTCGCAGCGGCTGCAGTAGCGCAGCGCTTGCAGTGTCGCGCCGAAAAGCGAGTCGGCTAACGCGCCTGAAAATCCGGCGCCGGCCACGATCCACCAGGGCGCTATTCCAACAAGCCACGCGACAAGTCCGACCGCGAGCGCTCCGCCAATCTCGGCAAGCGTCCCCCAGGCCGTGACTCCGCCGGACAGCCCGCGCGCGACCCGCTGAAACGTCGCGATCGATCGCGGCGTACTGCGCGCGAGCGTTCCGAGTTCGGTTCCCCATGTGTCGGCGGCAGCCGCGGCCAATGCCCCTGCGAAAGCTGCGGCGAGCACGGGCGATCGCGTGAAAGCGTAGGCCACCGCGCACGCGGCTGCCGCGCCGCCGTTTGCAAGAACTTGGCGCGCGTCACGCGCTTTGCGCTTGTCGGTGTCGACGATCGCCGCTTTGCGTTGCGATCCAAATCGCGAAAGTACGATGGCCGGCAGAAAAAAGGCGAAGAGTACCGCGGCGAAGCTCCAGCTGCCCGCCGCAAAAACCGCCGTGCCGACCAACGTTGCGGCCACCGCGCCGCTAGCGGTCAGCGAGCGCGCGCGCCATGCGCCGAAAGCAACGATTGCCGCCAGAATCGCGGCAGCGGCGATGCGGGCTACGATAGCGCTTCCACGAGGCCTTCCACGGTGTGCTCGGGAGCGACGACCTGCACGGTGAGCCCCGCATCCTTCGCAGCCTGCGCGGTGATCGGACCGATGCACGCCACGATCTTTCCGGCGCACGCTTCTCGCGCGGCCTCCGGTGACCCGAGATTATGGACGAAGCCGTTGACCGTGCTCGTGCTCGTGAACGTTACGATGTCGCTTTCCGAGACGCGCTGGGCGAAATGCGGGTCGTTCGCCATAACCGTTTTGTATGCGGCCACGACCGTGACATGGCGGCCCGCCGCATTTAGGCGTTCGGGCAGCACGTCGCGAGCTTCTTGCGCGCGGAACAGTAAGATGCGGTCGCCGTCGCGCGACGACGCGATCAGCAGGTCGGCGAGGTCTTCGGCGATGTAGCGCTGCGGAACGGCGTCCGCCCGAACGCTGCGCTGCAGGAGTGCTTGCGACGTCTTCAAACCGATCGCGGCAATTTTTGCGTTGCCGAAGATGCGCACATCGTCGCGGCGCGCTTCTAGGTAATCGAAGAAGACGCGCACGCCGTTGGCGCTGGTGAAGACGACCCAGCTATACTGCGCGGGATCGTGCGTCGCGCGCTCGGCGGCCGCGGTGTCGTCGGGTGGCGCGATCGCAATGGTGGGAGCGGCGATCGGCTCCGCACCCGCGCGCAATAGCGCGCGCGTGAGGTCGTCGTTTGGGTCGGCCGGGCGCGTCATGAGCACGCGCCGGCCGAAGAGTGGGCGTTTCTCGAACCAAGCGACTGCCTCACGCAGGGCGACAACCGTACCAACAATGACAACCGCTGGTGCCCTCAATCCTTCGCGTTCGGCATCCTCGGCAATGGTAGTGAGCGTGCCCGTCACCGTGCGCTGTGAAGGCTGCGTTCCGTTTGCAATCACGGCCGCGGGGTGATCTGCCGGCAAACCACTTTGCATCAGATTGGCGGCAATCTCGCGCAGATTGCGCATCGCCATCAGGAAAACCAGCGTCTGCCTCGGGTCGCTTAAGCGCTGCCAATCGATCGCCGAGCGATCCTTCGCGGGGTCTTCGTGCCCCGAGACGATCGTGAGCACGGTATTGTGATCGCGGTGCGTCACGGGAATGCCGGCGTAGGCCGGAGCTGCGAGCGCAGAACTTACTCCCGGGATAATCTCGAAGTCGATGCCGGCCGCGTGCAATGCCTGCGCCTCTTCGCCGCCGCGACCGAAGAGAAACGGGTCGCCGCCTTTCAAACGCACGACCGTCTTTCCGGCGCGCGCTTTTTCAATCATCAGCGTTTCGATCTCGTCTTGCGCGACACTCTCCGCGCCGCCGCGCTTGCCCGCGTAGATGCGTTCGCATGCGGGCGATACCAGGTCGACGATCGCGTCGGATGCAAGCGCGTCGTAGAGCAGAACGTCGGCGCGCCGCAGTGCTTCGCGCGCGCGCAGCGTGAGCAGCCCGGGATCTCCGGGCCCAGCTCCCGTGAGAAAGACCTTACCGGTCGGCAACGTCGAGTTCGAAGAGCTCCTGAAGCAGTTTGGCGTGCGTGATCGCCTCGGAGCTTTCTTCCGAAGCTTTTTCGCGCAGCTTCGTGACGACCGTGTGCAAGAGTTTCGAGATGATCGTCAACGACGCGCCGGTCATCAGCATTTTGTCACGCTCGCCCAGATCCGGAAGACGCGCGAACAAGCGTTCCAATTCGGCGGCCCGGATGGCTTCGGCTTTTTGCGTGAGTGATGCGATCACGGGTACCGTCGCGCGCGCTTTATACCATTGCCTGAAGCGGCCGGCATATTCGCCGACGATCTCTTCAACCTGCGGAATGGCTTCGCGCCGAACTTCGAGTTTTTCGTCGACGTGCGTTTTCAAGCCGTCGATGTCGACGAGGGTGACGTTGGGCAGCTCGCCCACCGCGGGATGTGCGTCGCGCGGAACAGCGATATCGATGATGAAGAGCGGGCGATCTAAGCGCTTCTCCAGTGCTTCGGCGACGATTTCCGGTGTCAGAACGAAGTGCGTGGCGCCCGTTGAGGTAATGACGATGTCCGCTGCAGTCAGCGCGTTGCGGAGCTCACCCGGTTCGAGCGCTTCGCCCGCACCGATCTGCGCGATCACTTCGCGCGTGCGTTCGAGCGTGCGGCTCAGAACGGCGACGCTGCTCGCTCCTTCGCGGCGAAAACGCTTTGCGGCCGCCCCGCCCATCTTGCCGGCGCCGATCACCAGGACGCTACGCCCTTCGAGCGATCCGAAACGCCTCTTCGCCAAATCGATGGCGGCGGTTGCGACGGACGGCGATTCCTCGCCGATACGCGTTTGCGTGCGCGCGGTTTTTCCGGCGCTCATCGCTTCGCGCAGCAGCTTGTGCAAGACTTCGCCGGCCGAGTTCGCTTCGCGCGCCGCAGCATACGCTTCTTTGACTTGGCCAAGAATCTCGGCTTCGCCGATCAACATCGAGTCGAGCCCGGTACTGACGCGGAAAAGATGTTCGACGGCTTCGCGGCCCAGCAGCGTATACAAGTACGACTCGAGATCGTAGGCGACCGATCCGTGGCGGAAATGCTGGAGGAACGATTTGAGCTGCGCGACGCCGGCTTCGTAATCGCCGACCTCGGCATAGATTTCGAGCCGCCCGCATGTCTGCAGCATCAGCGCTTCGCGCACCGCTTCGTAATCGCGCAGCGCGACGAGTGCCTCGCTCATGCGCTCAGCCGGAAAGACGTGGCGCTCGCGGACCTCAATGGGTGCGGTATTGTGGGAGAGACCGAGACAAACCAGCGGCACCTTAGTTCGTATACCCTTGCGCGAAGCTCAAGCGGTGCGTGAGGATGGAAAGCTCACCCGCGAGATCGATGTTGCGAACGATGACCGGCTGCCACACGCGCAGCGAAACCGGCGCGAAGTTTAGCAAGGCCCGGACTCCGCTCTGTGCGAGACGGCCCGCGATCGCTTGAGCTGCATCGGCAGGCACCGCAATAACGCCGATCTGTGCGTCGACGCGTGCGAGCGCCGTTTCAAGCGAAGCGGCGTCCTCGACGCGAACGCCCTGCCACTCTTGTCCGACGACCGACGGAGAGTTGTCGAAAATTGCCGCCACTTTGAACCGTTCCTCGCGCGCCGCCAAAAACGTGGCAAACGCGTGTCCCAAAAAACCAAAGCCGGCAATAGCGATCCGCCAGTCACGCTCTAATCCTAAGACCAGCACGAGCTGATCGATCAACGGTTTTATCGCATAGCCTTGTCCGCGACGTCCAAGCGGGCCGAGCGCCGAGAGATCCTTGCGGATCTGGGTCGAGGAGATCGTGTGGCCGAGCAGGTCGGCCAGCCCGATAGAGGTGACGACTGTCTTCCCAGCCGTCTCAGCCTGAGCGAGCGCGCGATGGTAGGCGAAGAGCCGCGGAATCGCGACGTCGCTCTGCGCCACGCGCGCGCCCGGTTTGAGAAGCGCAGCTGCGATCGGTTCAATCATCGCGCGGCGACCACTTCCAGTTGCGCCAGCGAATCGTCGGCCGCCGAGATCGTACGTTCGATTTCCCGCGTCGTATGCGCCGAGGAGACGAAGAGCGATTCGAACTGCGAGGGCGGCAAGTACACGCCGCGATCCAGCATGGCGTGGAAGTATCGCGCGTACGCTGCGGTATCCGAACGAAGCGCACCGTCGAGATCGCGCACGGGATCGCCGGTGAAAAACACGCACAACATGGAACCGGCGTACGCTGTCGAGAGCGGAACTTCATGTTTGGCAAAGACTTCGGAGAGACCATCGCAGAGCAGTTTCGAGAGCACTTCGAGCCGTTCGTAGAGCGTGGGATCGTTCGCAATCGCGCGAAGTGCTGCAACGCCGGCCGCCATGGCGAGCGGATTTCCCGAAAGCGTTCCCGCTTGATAGATCGCGCCGTCGGGCGCGAGTTCACACATGATCTGTGCGCGTCCGCCGAAAGCCCCGACCGGAAGTCCGCCGCCGATCACTTTGCCCAGCGTCGTAAGATCCGGCGTCACGCCCTCACGCTGCTGCGCGCCGCCGCGCGCCACGCGAAATCCAGTCATCACTTCGTCAAAGATCAGCAGCGCGCCATGGCGGTCGCACAACGCGCGCAGCGTTTGCAGAAATCCCGGCACCGGCGGGATCAATCCCATGTTGCCGGCGTAAGGCTCGACGACGATCGCGGCAATTCTACCGGCATGTTGCTCGAAAGCGGTTGCGACCGCGGCGGCGTTGTTGAACGGCAACACGATCGTATCTCCGGCGACGCTCGCGGTGACGCCGGGCGAATCCGGAATGCCGTTGGTGATCGCGCCGCTGCCGGCAGCGATCAAGAATGCGTCGCCGTGACCGTGGTAGCAGCCGGCGAATTTTACGATCGCGTCGCGCCCGGTGAATCCGCGCGCCAGCCTGACTGCGCTCATGGTTGCTTCGGTGCCGCTGGAAGTGAAGCGAATGCGCTCGATCGACGGCACCATCGAAGCGACGAGCTCGCCGAGTTCCGATTCGGCTTCGGTCGGCGTTCCGAACGACGTTCCGCGCCCGGCCGCTTGCACGATCGCTTTCACGATCGCGGAATTGGCGTGCCCCAACAGCGCGGCGCCCCACGACAAAACGTAATCGACGTATTCGTGTCCGTCGAGATCGTAAAGAAACGGGCCGGATCCGCGCTGCATGAAGACGGGCGATCCGCCGACCGCGCGAAACGCGCGCACCGGTGAATTGACGCCTCCCGCAATGATTTCGCGCGCGCGCGCAAACGCGGAAATCGAGCGTTCTAATCTCAAAGATGAGGTCCTAACAGTGCATCGCGCTCCGCGATCGTATTGATACCGGCCAGCGCGCGTTCGTCAGGAAAGCTGACCCGCCGGTGAGCGAGCCTTTCGACGACCGCACGGACGGCTCCCGACCTGCCCAGTTCGGAGCGGCCTTCCCGCAAAAACGCTTCCCGCGAGTAGATCGCGCAGAGCGGCTCGAGTCGCCCTTCCCGATCCGCAAGCACGGCCTCCAGCTGCGGCTCCCAGGCCTCCAGCAGGCGGTTGAAAATGCTGCGGTCGACAAACGGCGCATCACCCGCGACCGTGAAGCAGAGCGGCTGGGAGAGAGATTCAAAGGTCGAGATGATTCCGCCCAGCGGTCCGCGGCCGGGCTGGAGATCGGGTACGATCGCGCAGTCGAGTTCGCGCGCGATTTTTTCGCAGAATGGCGCGTTCGCCGAGATGTAGACCGGCCCGATCGATCGCACGTTGCGGTAGACGCGCAGCAGCAGCGGTACTCCGCCGGCGTCGCTTTCCAGCTTCCCGGGAAAACGCGACGCTTCTCCGCCGGCAAGGATAACGACGGCGACGTTAGCGGCTGCGGGCTGCATACTCTTTGGCGAAATACGTGATGACGATATTGGCGCCGGCGCGCGCAAAGCTGACGAGCATCTCGTGGACCGCGCGTTCTTCGTCGATCCAGCCGTTGATGGCGGCGGCCTTGAGCATCGAATATTCGCCGCTGACATTGTAGACAGCAATAGGTAAGTCGAAGCGGTCGCGCGCCGCCCGTACCACGTCGAGGTACGCGAGCGCGGGTTTAACCATGAGGATGTCGGCGCCTTCCTGCGCATCGAGCGTCATTTCGCGCAGCGCCTCGCGCACGTTCGACGGATCCATTTGATACGTTCGGCGATCGCCGAATTGTGGGGTCGAGTCAGCGGCTTCGCGGAACGGGCCGTAAAATGCCGAGGCGTACTTCGCGCTGTACGCCATGATCGCGGTCTCTTCGAAATCTTCGGCGTCCAGCGCGGTGCGAATTGCGCCCACGCGACCGTCCATCATGTCGGATGGGGCTATGACATCCACCCCGGCGCGCGCATACGTCAGCGCGGTGCGCGCTAATATTTCGACCGTCGCGTCGTTATCTACGTCGCCCCGTTCGTTGAGAATTCCGCAGTGTCCGTGATCGGTGTATTCGCAGTTGCAGAGATCCGCGATCACGATCATGTGCGGCAGGGCGTTTCTTATTTCGCGTGCAGTCCGCTGCACCACGCCCTCCGGATCGAAGTTCTTGCTGCCGCGTGCGTCCTTTGTTTTTGGAATGCCGAAGAGCAGCACGGAACCCAAACCGAGCGCATCGAGCGTGCGCGCTTCGCGCACGGCGCTCTGGACCGTGTATCGCTCGATGCCGGGCATCGACGCAATCGGGCCTGCCTGGTCGGGATTCTCGACGACGAAGATCGGCTGCACGAGCTGCGCGGGATCGGTGCGGTGCTCGCGCACGAGTTCGCGCATGGCGCTGTTCCGGCGCAGGCGTCGCGGTCGGATCGGTTGGCGAAGTTTCGCAAGTGTTTTCAGCTGGAGCGCTCCTTGGAAGAAAGATGATCGCGGATCGCGTCGACCAGCGCGTCGATGGCCGCTTCGGGCGCCACCAGATCGGGCGTAAATCCGGCCGCGTGCGCGGCGGCCGAACTGGCCGGTCCCATTGCGGCAATGGCCGGACGCCGCTCGAACCGGTGCACGCGCGCCAAATACTCGGCAGCCGCGCCCACCGATCCGCTGGACGGAAAGACGATGAGATCCGGCACCCGCTGGCCCAGTCCCAGCGGTTCGGCTTCACCGGAGCGCATCTCGAGCACCTCCGCCCCGTCTGCCCGCAGGGCGGAAGCGATTCGGCTGGCGTGCTCCTGCGTTCGGGGAAGCACGACAAGCCTGCCGTCCAGCACCCGGCCCTTCTGCGCCTTCAGCGCGGCCGCCAACTCCGTTCCGAGGTCTTCGGCCTGGGCATCCGTTTCCACGGGCCGGCTCAAACGCGCGCGCACGATCTCCGAACCCTCGGTTTCGGCGAGTGCGCCAATCGCTTCGAGCTCGGCGCCGGAAAAATGCGCGTGAATGCCGATGGGCGCCTGACATCCGCCGCGCAGCTCGCGCAGCGCCGCGCGTTCGCACAGGACGGCGAGTTCCGCCCGACGATCGTTCACTGCTTCGCGAATGTCGTTCTCGAGTTCGCCGCCGGCGCGAATCTCGACGGCGAGCGCGCCTTGCCCCACGGCCGGCACCATCTCGGTGAGTTCGAAAGGATGCATGTGCTTCGCGCTTGCGTGCAGGCGCTCTAAACCTGCCGCCGCCAAAACGATCGCGTCGTATTCACCATCGCGAAGTTTTCTTAAACGCGTATCGACGTTGCCGCGCAGGTCCGCGTACTCGAGGTCTTTGCGAAGGGCGAGCAACTGCGCCCGACGCCTGGCGCTCGACGTGCCGACTCGCGCGCCGGGCGGAAGTGCAGCGAGATTTTCGTACCGTTCGCTGCAGAAGACGTCGCGCGGATCTTCGCGTGCGGAGATCGCGGCGATGCGCATATCCGCGGGCAATTCACTGGGAATATCTTTACACGAGTGCACTGCGTACTGCGCGCGTCCTTCGCGAATGGCGATCTCCAGCTCTTTCACGAACAAACTTTCGGATCCGATCGCCGCAATCGATCGGTCCACGATGCGATCGCCTGTCGTCGTCACGTTCAAGAACGTCGTGGCGACCCCGCGCCGCGCCAATTGCGCCGCAACCGTGCGCGCTTGGATCATCGCCAGTGCGCTCGCGCGCGTTGCGCAGACGGCCGCTCTCACATTCATGGCCGCGAGCCGGTCGATCGGAAGCTGCGCCAGCTCGCGCATCGCTCCGCCTCGCTCATGTTCCGAAAGTTCGCTCTTAGCGTAATCGCGCATTTGCTCGAGCGTTTTGAGCGCCGCCGCATACGAGTCGTCGAAATGCTCTCGCAATTCGGAAGCAAGCCGTCTTGCAAACGCGGGCGCGGCGCCGCCGGTATCGATTGCGAAGGTCAGGTCGCCGATCTGCACGGTCGCAGACATGGCGAAATCTCCGCGCTCAGCATTCGACGCGTCACAGACCAGAACGCGCGCCGTGCGCGCGTCGGCGCAGACGGCTTCGTTCACTCGATTATCGGAGGTGGCGGCAATCGCGAGAAAGGCTCCGTCGAGATCGGCCGGCTCGTAACCGCGCTCGAGCAATTCGAAACCGTGCTGGACGGCCGCTTCGCGCAAGCCCGGTTCGATCGCGGGCGCGACGATGCGGACGCGCGCCCCAGCTGCCTCGAGGGCCGCGGCCTTCTTGCGCGCGACTTCGCCGCCGCCGGCCACGACCGCCAGGCGGCCGCGAACGGATAGCGTCACGGGAAACGACATCGGTGCGCATGACTTCGCTGCACGACTGCCCAAAACTGCACCGGATGCGTACTCCTTGGCGCGCCGCACTGATCGGAGCGGCGGTTGCCGCGCTGGTCACGCTGCCCGGTCTGGGCAGCGGCACGCTTTGGGATAACAGCGAGACCGCCTACGGCGAAGTCGCCCGCGAGATTCTCCTGGCTCGCGACTGGATCGTGTTGCATTTCAACGGCGATCCGTGGTTCGTTCAGCCGCCGCTGTATTTTTGGATGGCGGCGATTTGCGCGAAGATTTTCGGCGTGACGACTTTGGCGCTTCGGCTGCCGGCCGCGCTCGCGACGATCGCGATGGGAGCGATGACGGCATATGCGGTCGCGCGTCAGGCGGGAGCCCGCGCGGGAATCTACGCGGGCGTCATTCTTTCGACGTGCTTGATGCAGGCGATCGTGGGCCGACTCGCGATTATGGACGCGCTGCTCGACCTTTCCGTTGCGTCGACGATCTTCTGGTGGTTCCGCGCGGTGCAGACCGGAGAAGATTCCTATTTCATCTACGGCTGGATTGCGGCGGGGCTCGGATTTTTGGCCAAGGGCCCGGTTGCGCCGGTCGTTGCGCTGCTCGTGATCGTTCCTTATTACTTGTGGGAGAGGCGCGCGACACACGCACGGCCCCCGAATTGGCGCGCGTGGGCCGGCGGTATTGCGTTCTTTCTCGTCATCGTGCTTCCGTGGCTTTTGGCGCTTTGGCAGCGCGCCGGCAGCACTTCGATCGCCGAGCTTCTCGGACATTACACGTTTGGACGCTACACCGGAACGATCGAAAGCCAAGGCGGTCCGGCGTGGTATTACCTGCCGGTCATTATCTTGGGCTTCTTTCCGTGGATCGCGTTCTTGCCGTCCGCGATAGCGTCGGCAGTGCGCGTGCTACGCGAGCCTGCAGTCACGACCGAAGAGCGGCGCTTGCATCAGCTTATACGGCTGGCGATCGTTTGGATCGTGCTGCCGCTGCTTTTCTTTAGCTTTGCGCGTACGAAACTTCCGAACTACATCGCACTGGAATTGCCGGCGCCGGCGCTGCTGGTCGCGCTCTATTTCGAAACGGCGCTCGAGCGCGTGCGCAGCCGCTCGGCGCTGATCTCGACCGCCGCGGTGCCGCTAACGATTCTGCTGGTCGCGATCGCGATCGTCATGTTCTCGCGCGACAACCGCCTCAACACGGAACTCGCCGTTGCTGCACGCAGCTTGATCTGGGTCGGCGGCGCGATCTTCGCCGGTTCGATCGTCAGTTTCGTGCTGCTCTTCGATCGTTCGCGCGCTTTCGCCGCACCTTACGTCCTAGCGTTCTCGATGGCGGCCGCGATCGGCTTGCTGGCGCTTCTGGTGCTGCCGCAGGGCGAACAATTCAAGCCGATCCCGCACATGGCGAGTTTGATCGACAGCAAGCGGCTTCCGAGCGACGCCGTTGCGATTCAGAACCTGGCGGGCGGCAACGCGCTGATCTTTTATACGCGTCCCGTGGTCTACGTTTTCGCGCGCCCGGGCGAGCCGATCGCCAACGGCACCGCCAATCCGCGCAACATTATCTGCGGTGCGCAACGTCTCTGGCTCATCGCGCCGCGCCACAAGCCATTCACGCAAGACACGTTCGGACGAAAGCGGACGCTCGTGACGACGTGGGGAGAAGCGAACCTCTTTCTGTACACCGGGCCGACGTGCGCATAATGTTTGAGCCAGCGGTTCCGTTTCGGCGCAGGTCGTCTGACTGCAACCGCGGAGCCATGGATGGCGGGAGCGGTCTGCAGACAGCAGGGCAAGCGGAGGCCGGATGCCGCAGCGAGCGCGTGGCCAAGCGAAATGGAACCGCTGGCCCGAACATTATGCGCGCTCCGCTCGGAGCTTAAAGAAAAAGGAAAGCTGCGTCGCCGACACGCTCGAGCGTCGCGTTTTCGATCCGGCCGGTGCCGGTAATCGGCGCCGTGCGCCGCGCGAACGTGATCTGCAGCGCGTGGCGCGTTTCTTGAGATGTGTTGCGCGTGCCCGAATGCAGCAGATGTCCGTTGAAAGCGACCGCCGATCCCGCGACGCATGTGACGAACCGCTGAGCCGGATGCGGAGTAGCCGCATCGGATGGCGCGACGAGATCGCCCGGCAGGTGCGATCCGGGAATGACGCGCGTCGCACCATTGCTTGCCGTAAAGTCCACCAGCGCGACGATCGCAGTCGCGACTTGATACTCGCCGCGGTAGGCCTGCATGAAGTCGGCGTGCAGCGTTTGCGCGCCGTATCCAGCTTGCGGAGCGCGATAGGCAACCGAACCGATGCGCAGGTCGTACCCAATAACGTGGACGATCGCGGAAAGCAGCCGGTCCGATTTCCAGACCGGATCGAAGGCGGGCTCGTTGACGAGATCGTTCAGGTGCAGCGTGCCGCCGGCGTGCCAGGTCGGATCGAGGCGGGCTTGCGCGATGAGTTTGTCTAAGGCCGCGCGCGCGTCGGCGACCTGATCCGCAGTCAAAATCGCGGGCAAGACCACGTACCCGTCGCGATCGAGGCCGGCGATCTCGGATTGAGTTAGCTTCTCTTCGCCCGCCCCCAGCGAGCGAAGAAGCTCTTCACGCTCGGCGCCTTCCATCGCACGTTATTTTTTCAGCTTGGCAACGTCTGCCGGCGTGACCGGGCCCGCGCGGTTCGTTCCAAGCGCCGAACGGATGTAGGTGACGACGTTGGCGATGTCTTTCGTCGAAAGCGACGGCTTCCACGGCGGCATCATTCCGTTGTAATTCGCGCCGTTCACTTGAATTGCGCCGGTCTTTCCGTTGAGTACGGTGAGAATGACTTGTTTCGGATCGCCCGTGACGAACGAGTTGGCCGCGAGCGGCGGGAAGTTCGGCGGCGTACCGGCGCCCGCCGCGCCGTGGCACGAGCTGCAGTTCTGCGAATAGACGGCTTGACCGGCCTTCGCCGCGGGGCTCACCGCAGCCGTCGCGCTGGGCGGCGAAACGTTACTGGTGCCGCTCTTGGTCATGTTGGCCTGTTCTTTGGCTGCGACCGCAGGCGGGCCGCCTGCCGGGGCTGCCGCCTGTTTTTGCATGATCGAGAGCTGGCTCCAAATGGTCAGCGCCCAAATAATGAGCAGCGAGACGCCGAGCAGCCAGAGAATAAATTTGCGCGATCCGGTGACGCGCGTCGTGCTGCGATCGATCCAGGGCAACAGAATGAGGAGCGTCGTCGCAATGCCCGGAATGATGATCGCACCGACGATTTCCAAATTGCCCGGAACGATATTCAGCAAGCCGAACAGATCGAGGAAGTACCACGCCGGATAGGGCGTGAATTGCACCGTCGGATCCGCTTTGACGTCGAGGAACGGCGGCCAGAACGTTGCGAGCGCGACGATCCCGATCAGCACGAGCAGCGACGCGACCGTGTCCATGAAGAGCTGATCGGGCCAGAAACGTCCTCTGCGCAGCGGGCGCGGATCCTCGACCGGCGGTCCCGCCGGCCCGTTCCAGCGGAAGATCGCCAAGTGCGCGCCGACGAGCGCGACGAGCGCGGCGGGCATCAGCCAAACGTGCAGGCCGAAGAAGCGGTTGATCGTGAGCGTGCCCATCGTCGTGCCGTCTTGCACGAATTGCTGGATCCAGCCGCCGATGAACGGTACGTTGAGCGTGAGATTGATCGCGACTTGCGACGCAAAGTACGCGTCCATGTCCCACGGGAGCAGATAGCCGGTGAGTCCGAGCACCATGGTGACGAGCAGGAGCAGCACGCCGACGATCCACTGAATCTCGCGGGGCGATTTGTAAGCGCCCCAGATCACCACTTGGAGCAAGTGCAGAAAGACGAGCGCGATCATCGCCGACGCGCCCCAATAGTGAATACTTAAAACCGTGTGCTGGAAGGGATGATCGTAAATGTACTTGGTCGATTCCCACGCCGTCATTGCAGACGGTGCGTAGAAGAACGTCAAGAAGATGCCGGTGACGATCTGCACGATCATCGCAAAGAGCGTGGCGCTGCCGAAAACGTACCAATAGCTCGCGCCGCCGGGAACGTCCTCGGTCAGAAAATCCTTCGCCATGGTGACGAAGCCGGTTCGGCGATCGATCCAGTTCAACATTACGCGGTGTACGACACGACGAGGCGGTTGGGAATGGTGGGCGCGTAGCGGATCCATTCGCACTGCGCGATGCCGCTTTGCTCGCGCAGCGGCAGCGGATCGAGCCCGCGCGCAGCGGGTCCGGCAATGTGCGAGCCGTTCTGATCGAATTGAGAGCCGTGGCATGGGCACTGGAATTTGTTGGCCGCGGCGTTGTAGTTGTAGTAACAGCCCAAGTGCGGGCAGATCGGACTAAAGAGCACGAAACCGAGCGTCACGATCGGATAGGGAAGCATATCTTTACCCGCCGGCGTGAAAAGATCGCTGCGGTCGCGCGAAAATTTCTGCGGATCTTTCACCTTGATGCCCCAGACCGATTGCGGCGAACTTTGCTCCGGCAAGTACGCATCTTTACTCTTCAGGTTGATGTCGATGCGCACCGCCTTGTCGGTGGCGCTCTGCAGCTGCTTCCAGCCGTTCTCGTCGAGCGGGGTCCACGTGGCGCCGCCGGCGCCGACGTCCGGGACGAGCGACCCGACGATCGGGATGGCCAGGGTCAAACCGATGACACCGCTTATGGCAATGGTCGCATTGGCCATCCACTGGCGCCTCGAGATGACCTCGGGGGTTTCTACCTCGTCGTTGGCCCCCGGAACGTGCGCGTGACTCGACAATTCGCGTCTCCTCCACTCCGATTTGTAGGGCGGCTTTTCCGCCGCCGCCACGACCAACCTCTTCGTTCCCAGCAAGCCGCCGCTCCTAGACTTTGTAGCTGTGGAGCCCGCTAATCCAGAGGTTGACGCCGAAATAGCAGAACATGATCGAGAGAAATCCGATCACGCTTACCCACGCAGTACGCATCCCCCGCCATGCGTTACGCGTGTGCAAATGCATGTATATGGCGTAGACGATCCACGAAAACAGTGCCGCTGTTTCCTTGGGATCCCACTGCCAGTAATGTCCCCACGACTCGTGCGCCCACATCGCCCCCGTAATGATGCCGAGCGTCAGCAGCGGCAGCCCCACTGCAACGATGCGGTAAATCAGCACGTCGAGCTGCGCCAAGCTCGGAATAGTATTGAGCCATTGCGTGCCGGTACTGCCGGCCGAAGAAGCACTCTGCCTTGCCAGCGATCGTTCGAAATAATACTTGACGAGAAACAGAACCGATATGACGAACGACACCATAAAGGCGGCGTATGACGAAACGACCAGCGGCACGTGGATTTTCGCCCAGTATGATTGGAGCGAAGGGACAGCGGGCATCGTGCCCTCGTTCCATGTGATTGCGTAGGCGAGAAAGAGCGCCGAGAGACCCAGAACGAAGCCGCCCGCAAACCAGAGGTCGTAGCGGAACGCGAAGATGATGAAGATCAGAACGGCAACCGCCGCGAAGAGCGAGAGCGAGCCGTATAAGTTGAGGAGCGGCCAGATGCCCGTGATCTCGTAACGCGCGACCAACTGTCCGAACTGCGCGGCGCAGCCGGCGATGGCCAGCGGAATCGCGAGGTGCTTGAGCCATTCTGCGCGGGAGAAGAAATAGACGAGCAGCGCAAGCGCACCGACGACGTACGCGCCAATCGCAATAATCATCAGCACTTCGTCTAAGGGCATGTGTCCGTTAGCCACGCGAATCTCCGATCAGTTTTGTCCCGAGCGCCGCCGCGAGATCGTTGAATTGCCGTTCGAAAATGTCGTACCCTTTGACCGTCGTGGCCGCCAGCCCGATCCGCGATCCACCCGGTGCCGGATCGATCCGCACGAACATGCGCGCGGGCAACAGATAAAACGAGATCATCAGACCCGCCAGCAAAACGAAGGCGCCGATGCCGACGAGCACGACGCCCGGGTCGTGCGTGTACTGTATGCCGCTGACGAGCAAATAGCGTTCCGGCGTGAGGCGCCACCCGCCGCCGACGTCGATCGAGGACTTCATCGGCACGAGGCCGGCGCCCGACGCTTGTCCGCCGTCGAAGATTTGCAGAAAGACGGCCGGGTTATTCACGCGCGGATCGGCCGAAGGCTGCCCGTTCAGACGATCGACGGTGGGCACGAATTGCGCCACCGCGACGGTGCGCTGCGTTCCCGGCAGATCGATTGCATCGCCGGTGAGATAGTCGCGATTCATCAATGCGGGAACGCGCACGCCGTCGTGCGTTACGCGAAAGCGCATGGCAAATCCGTAACTCGACTGGTAGTAGAGCACGCCGTCCACGTCGAGGGGATGATTGACGCGAATCGTCGCGGTCCGCGCGACCCCATCGCTGCCCTTTGCGGTGACGCGCGAGACATAGTCGATGGGCTGATAGACCATGCCGCTTTTCGTCACGATCGGCTTGATCTTATAGGAGAAACCGTCGAGTTTCATCGACGTTAGCGTGTGCGGCACGGAAACCGTTTGGCCCGTTACGATGGCTTCATCGCCGGAGAAGCCCTTGGCCCAATAGATCGTCGTACCCGCCGCGATGATAACGAAGCCCGCGTGCGCGACGAGCACGCCGCGGCGCGCCCAGTTGTGTTTGTCGGCGAAGGTCCATTCGACCCCGCCGAGTTCGCGCTTGCGCACGTTCCAGCCGCGCGATCGAAAGAACGCGGCGATGCGCTCGCGGACGCTTTCGGGATCGCCGGCCGCTTCGAATGACGCGTGCAGTGGAATCTTGTCGATCGCGACCGCGCGCAGCGGAGGCAGGCGCGCGGGGATAACGCGTTTGAACGTGCAGACCGCGAGCGAGAGCAAGATCAATCCGATGATGCCGACGTAGTACGGCGTGTGGTAGATGTTGTTGAAATCGAGCCGCAGGATCAGGCGCGCAAGCGGCGCCGCATAAGAATCGAAATAGGTGGCGGGGTCTTTGCCCTGCGCGATGATGACGCCGACCAGCGTCAGCAGTCCCCAGACGATGAAGAGCAGCACCGCAAAGAGCACGTTTCCGAACGTGCGGATGAAGTCGTCGTAGAGCTCCCGGACTGCCTGCATGCTCTTTTAGTCTACTCGGGCGGCCTCCGCGCGCCACGACTTCTCGAGCAGGACGATGATCCAGAGACTGGCTTCGTAGAGAACGTACATAGGCAGAGCCATGAGCGCCATGGTGAACGGACTTCCGTCCGGCGCCGCGATGGCGCCGAAGACGAAGAACCCGAAGAGGAAATAGCGGCGGTTTTTCTTCAGGAAAGTCGAGTTGATGATGCCGATGCGGGCGAGTGCAATCATGATGATCGGCGTCTGAAAGATTAGCGCGAACGCTAAGAAAATCAGCAGAATGAAATTGATGGTCGATTCGATGCCGAAGGTCGGCGTCGCGATATGGCTCGTGATCCGGAGAAGCGCATGGACGACCCGCGGCAGCACGATGAAGTGCGCGAATGCAATTCCGGCAAACGCCAGCAGTACTGACGGAGCGACGTAGACGTAGACCAATTTTCGCGTGCGCGGATGAAATGCGGGCACGACGAACATCCATAGCTGGTATAAGAGTACGGGCAGCCCGAGCACGATCGCCGCATAGATCGAGAACTTGAATTCCGCCAGGATCGCGTCGGCGGGGCCAAAAGCGTGCAGCTGGACGTTCTGAAAGTACGCGCTCTTGAGAAATTCGATGACATAGGGCGAGGGGATGAACAGGAGGACGCCCAGTCCGAAAACAGTGACGAGCGAGATCAAGAGACGTTTACGGAGCTCCCGAAGGTGCTCCGTAAAACTCATTTCTTTTTGGTCCCAGGTGTCGGACACGACGTCAGCCGCTCAAGGTCCCTTTGTCCGGCGTGGGCGGCGGAACGTTGGCTCCCGTGCCGTCCGCGTTGTTTTGCGAGACGTTGTCCATGACGTCGGCGCGCGCCGTTTCGGCCCGCACGCGCGCGTCTTCGCGCGCCTTGGCGGCGGCCGCGTCGGCCTCGGCCTGTCCCACCATGAACTCTTTTTTGGCCGCGCCGGCGCTCCGCGCTAACTTCGGCAGCTTCTCCGCTCCGAAGAGCAAGAGCCCTAGGCCTATCAAGATCATGACGATTTCCGGGCTACCCAGGGCGAGCGTGACGTGCATACTTCTCTCCTTTAAGAGGCTTCTTCGAGCAATTCGCCGGCAAGCCGCTGCAGCTCGGCTTTCGCCGATGTATTTTCGAGACCGTCGATTGCATCTTCCGCGCGGCGGGAGTACTCGGCAATCTTCGCTCGCGTCGCTTCGATCGCGCCCGATTGCCGTATGCCCGCGATGACCGCGGCGGCGTCCGGTTCTCTTCCCGCATACAAACGCTCGACCATGCCGTAGAATTCTCGACTGCCGCCGCGCAAGGCCAGAATTAACGGAATCGTCATCTTGCGCTCGGCCAGATCGTTTCCGACCGGCTTTCCGAGCGCGGCAGCCTCGGCGGTCACGTCGAGCAAGTCGTCGCGCATCTGAAACGCGATGCCGTAAGCCAGGCCGAAACTCCGCAGCGCTTCGACGGCTTGCGGCGGCGCGCCGCCCGCGATTGCTCCGCACTGCGCGGAGGCGGCAAAGAGCGAGGCGGTTTTTCTTTCCACTATATCTATGTACGACTGCAGCGAAACGTTCAGATCGCCGAGCGATCGGAGTTGCAGCACTTCGCCGTCACAGATTTCGGCCAGCGTGGCCGAGAGGATGTTGGGGATGGGCGGCGAGTAGAATTGCGTGACGTTTTTAAATATCCAGGCGAAGAGATAATCGCCCGCGAGCACGCTGATACGGTTCCCGTAATCGATCGCCGTGGCATTGACGCCGCGCCGCGTCTGGGCGTTATCGACGACGTCGTCATGAATGAGCGTGGCGACGTGAATCAGTTCCATGTAGGCCGCGAGCTGCATGTGCCGCTCGGATGCGCCGTCGTTCGTTTGCGCCGCCAGCAGCGTGATGCGCGGGCGCAGCCGCTTTCCGCCGGCCTCGAGCATGCGTTTCACAGCCTCGGTAATCAACGGATTGTCCGTCGTGAAACGCTCGCGGAAGAACGTCTCTATTTCGTCGCGGCGTAACTGGGCGCGTTCGCTCTGTATCACGACGCATCTCCGTAATGAATCGCAACTGCGCCGCCCATCAGGCGTACAAACGCCGCGTTCGTAAAACCCGCGTCCGTAAAGCGATCGCGTAAAGCTTCCGCGCCGGGATGGTGCGTGAGTGAGTTCGGGAGATAGGTATAGGCCGCGCGCGAACCGCTGACGATCCCGCCGATCAGCGGAACGATCCCATAGAAATACAGATCGAAGCATGCCTTCCACGCGGGGTTGGGAGCCTTGCTCATGTCGAGGTTCACGAATCGTGCTCCGGGCTTCAATACTCTGCGAACCTCGCGCAGCGTTGCGTCGATGCCGGCAACGTTGCGCATTGCAAAACCCATGGTAGCGCCATCAAACGTCTTATCGGCAAATGGGAGCGCCATCACGTCGCCTTCGAGAAATTCGGTGCTGCCGCCGCCTTCCCGGACCGAACGCGCGCGAGCCTGCGCCAGCATCGGCTCGCAAAAATCAACACCTGTGACGCGCAGCGTCGGATCGGTTCGCAACAGATGAAAGACGATATCGCCCGTCCCGCAACATAAATCGATGATGCTGCCTCCGGCGGGAGCGCGCAGCAGCGCGATCGCGCGCTTCCGCCACCCCTCATCCATTCCGGCGCTGATGACGCGATTGGTGCGATCGTATCGCGGAGCGATCGTCGCGAACATGTCGCGGACGTAGGCGCTCTTGTCGTTCTTCGGCGGCGGTGCCGCCGGGCTTAGATTCATGCGGATGAGTACGCTTCCAAGCGGCGGGCGGCGTTCCTGTGGAGCCACCCCCTTGGCAGACGGCGCCGCCGTCGTGATTGCGTCAGGTGATTTCCCTCAGCTCGGAGGCAGGCCTTACGCGCGCAATGGAAACCGCGCGCAGCGTTTTGCTCACCGCCTACACGCTTCGGCCCGGATCCGTGCTCGATGCGCTCGCAGATGCAGCTCGCCGCGGAGCGCGCGTCACCATGCGCTTGGAAGGCCACCCATATGCAGACCCGTCCGGCGAGCTTGCCGCCGGCAACAAGCGCGTGGTTCGCGAGTTGCGCCGCCTTGGCGCGGACGCGAAACTCGCCGACACAAACGCGCACAACGGACCGGCGCTTCACATGAAAGCCGCAATCTGTGACGGGGTCGCCTATCTGGACGATCGCAACTGGCCCAATAGCGGCGATACGATTTTGCGCGACGATTTCCGCGCAGACGTAAACGCCGTTCGATCCGCCGCACTTCGCGGACGCGCGGGCACCACCCCGGAATTCTGGACGAGCAAACGCGACGCGTTATGGGCCGAGCGCCGGTTGCTCGCCGGCGCGCGCGGCGCGAAGCGCGTCGAGGTCGAGAGCGAGTCGTTCGGAGCGGGCAGCGGCGTCTACGGTGCACTCAAACACCTGGCGGAATCCGGCGTATCGTGCCGGCTGATCGTCTCGCAGCGCGATCTCAACGTCAAGTCGAAACGAGCGCTCGCAGCACTCGCGCAATCCGGTGTCGCCGTTCGAGTCGGCAATTCGGACGAAAAGATGGCGATCGTCGACGGCGCGCGCGCGTGGACGGGGTCGGCAAACGCGACCTCGTCTTACGCAAACGGCGATCAGATCGACTGGGGATTGCGAACGGACGCGCCCGATGTACTGCGCCATTTGTCGCGCCGCTTCGCAACAACGTGGCGCACTGCGAAGCCCTACGCAGTGTCATGGTGAGCGGGCGGACGGAGCCGGATCCATTCGCCGATCGCTACATCGCAAAAAGCTTCCTCGCGTTCTCCGTCGTGCGCAAAGCGATCTCTTCGAGCGGAGTCCGCAGCAACTCCGCCACGTACTTCGCAGTATCGGAAAGAAATGCGGGCTCGTTGCGTTCACCGCGGTGCGGCACCGGCGCAAGATACGGACAGTCCGTCTCGAGGATGACCTGAGCGATCCCGATTGCGGCGACTGCATCGCGAACCGGTTGCGCGGTCTTGAACGTGACGATGCCGCCGATGCCGAGGTAGAGCCTGAACTCGTCGACGTACGTGCGCGCTTGCGCGGCATCGCCCGTGAAGCAGTGGACGACGCCACGCATGCCGGGCCGCCACTCCTCGCGCAGGATCGCGGTGAAGTCTTCGAACGCGTCGCGGTGATGAAAGACGAGCGGCAGGTTCGCATCGTGCGCGATCGCTATTTGCTCACGCAGAACGCGCTGCTGCACGTCGCATGGACTGTTGTCGTAATAGTAGTCGAGTCCCGTCTCGCCGATCGCAACGATGCGTTCGTTTTTCAGGAACGGCGCGAATGCCGCGCGGATATCGGCCGGCGCATTTCTCGCTTCGTGCGGATGGATGCCGGCGGTAGCGCGCAGGTCGTAGCGTTGCGCGGTTTCGAACGCGCGCTCCGTATCGGTGAGATCGCAGCCGACGGTGATCGCGGATGTGACGCCGGCGGCCCGCATGCGTTCGACGACTGCGTCGCGATCCGGGTCGAAGGCTTTGTCGTGGATGTGCGTGTGGGTGTCGATCAGGGCGGGCACTACTGAACCGTTTCGACGACCCGGTTGCGGCCTTGGCGTTTGGCCTGATAGAGTGCGTGATCGGCGCGCGCCAGCAGCGATTCGATCGTGTCGCTAATCGACGCGACGGCGACGCCGATGCTGGCGGTGACCCGGTCGCCGTTGGCGTGCCGGATCTCGGCGTTCGCGATCGCGCCGCGTAGGCGTTCGCCGACGGCCACGGCGGTTTCGCTGTTGGTTTCGGGCATCAGAACGAGAAATTCTTCGCCGCCGATGCGGCCGGCGCGGTCGTGGCTGCGGATCGAACGCGCGATCGTGCCGGCGACGACTCGCAGCGCGCGATCGCCGGCGGGATGGCCGAGCATGTCGTTGATCGATTTGAAGCGGTCGATGTCGAGCAGCAGTACGGCGCATGGGTTGCCGAACGCGACGTTGTCGACGCGATCGCGCAACAGCTGCATGATCGTGCGGCGGTTCGGAAGACCGGTTAGGGCGTCGAGCGCGGCAGCGCTTTGGGTAGCGGCGATCGAGCGGAAGTCGCGCAGCAGGGGAGCGAGGTCGGCGGCGGCTTGGGCGAAACGCTTGCGCGGGAGCAGCTGCGATGTGGAGAGCGGCCGGTGCGCGATCAGCACGCCGAGCAGCTCATCGTCTGAGCTGCGCGCGGCGTCGGCGAAGACGACGAAGGTGGAGTTGCGCACCGTGACGGCGGGACCGTCGGAACGGCTCAGCTCCGCGAGCGCGCGGCTGCAGAGCTCGACCTGCTCGACGGTTGGCTGATGGCCGATCGTCGCGAGCGGCGCGAGGCGCGTTTCGTCGGGCGTGATCGCGGCGAATATTTGCAGCGTTTCCTTAGCGGTCGGCGTGTGCAAACTCGCCAGCAATGAATTCATTTGCGGGATCGGATCGCCCGCGCCGAGCATAGCTTGGACAGCGTCGCGCGCCAGCCGCAGCCGGTGCAATTCGATCTGCGATTCGTGCAGGGCGCGCAGGGTGTAGGCCAGGAACGGCAGGGGCGCGAGGCTCACCAGTCCGATCGCGATGCCTGCGTGCAGCCAGATGACGGTGCAGACGTATCCCCACGACGTCAGCAACAGCAGAAAACCGAGCAGACGCGTATCGCGCGAGAGGTTGTGCCAAAAACGGCGCAGCCGGACATGCGTCGAGATCATGCGAAGCGGCGTCCAGATTCCATACAAGAACATGTAGATCGCGAGCGTGTAAAACGCGAGGAACGCAAGGTAGGACGGAATCGAAAGCATGATCGGCCCGCGATAAAGTTCGGCATGCAGCGTACCGGCGAAGAGCCAGAGGATGGCTTGCGGTGCGCCTTCGAAAATGCGCCGCAGAAAACGCGATCCGCCTTCGCTCGTCAGCGCGAACGGATACGCGACCAGCGTCAGGGCCGCGGCAACGACCGGTCCGTAGATGCTGACGACGGTAAGGATCAGCGGCAACTCGAGCGTGATGCGTCCGGGTTCAGCGCTGCGCCGTCTGTAAAACGAACCGCGCGCCGTTAGCGGCACGTTGATTCGCGCGAGCAACGTGAAGAGCACGAGCGCTACGGCCAGGGCGATGCCATCGTCGCGGTGCAGATGCGCGAACGCTTTGGGCGCAGCCGCCGCGGTCGCGCCGATCGCAAGCAGGAGCACTGCGAAGCGAATCGCGGGATAAAGCAACCGCCTGCGGCGATCGCGCACGGTTACCTCACCGGTTCCTTTCGCGGAAAGAGTGCGTCTCCGGGCGTGGTCAGCGTGCCGGCGGCCAACCCGCCCCAGCGTAAAGCCGTCTCCCACCCGGCGTCGATCGCTTCGCCTGCGCCGAGCTGCGCCCACATTTCGCGCGCCCGTTCCGGCATGAAGGGCGCCAGAAGAATCGCGAGCCAGCGGAGCCCTTCGCAGAGCTCGTACAGGAGCGCGTCCAGATCCGCGCCCTGTTCTTCCTTATATAAGACCCACGGCTTGCGCTCGTCGATGGCGCGGTTGAGGGCAGTGACCAGCTCCCAGATTGCTTCGAGTGCCTCGCGGAACTGCAAGCGTAAGATCAAATCGCGCACGCGTGGGCCCAAATCGGCGAAGCGCCCGGCAAGTTCCCCAGATACTGCCGGCGGCACCAAACTCTCGCGGTACTGCGCAAGCATCGAAAGCGACCGGCGCAGCAAATTGCCCAAATCGTTTCCCAGGTCGCTGTTGTAGCGCTGTACGATCTTTTCTTCCGAGTAAGAGAAGTCGCTCCCGAAGGGCGCTTCGCGAAGGAGAAAATAGCGCAGTGAGTCGGCCCCGAACCGCTCGGCGAGCGCAAACGGATCGACCGCGTTCCCGCGGCTCTTGCCGATCTTCTCGCCTTCGAGCGTGATCCAGCCGTGCGCGAAGACGAGCTCGGGCGCAGGTTCGCCGATGCTCCAGAGCATCGCGGGCCAAATCAGCGTGTGAAAGCGCGCGATCTCTTTTCCGACGAGCTGCACGTTCGCGGGCCAACACTGTTTCATCTGGGCGCCGTCGGGCCAGTCGAGCGCCGAAATATAGTTGAGCAGCGCGTCGAACCAGACGTAGATCACCGCTTTGCCGGAAATGTTTTCGGCGGATTGAGGCACCGGTATGCCCCAATCAAAATTACTGCGCGAGATGCTGAGGTCTTCCAGACCTTCATCGAGTATCGCCGTCATTTCGTTGTACACGGCGCGTGGGCGCACCCAATCGGGATGCGCGCGGAAATGCTCTTTCAGCCGCGCCGTATATTTCGAAAGGCGGAAGAACCAGTCGTCTTCGCTGAGCCATTGCACGGCGCGACCGCACGTCGGGCATTTTCCTTCGACAAGCTTTGCCTGCGGCCAAAACGTCTCGTCGTCGACGCAGTACCAGCCCTCGTACTTGCCGAGATACACGTCGCCGCTGGCGAGCATTTTTTCGAAGACCGCCTGCACGACGCGTTCGTGGCGCGGCTCGGTCGTGCGGATGAAGTCATCGTACTGCACGTTATAGAGCGCGAAGAGTTCTTTCCAGCGCGGGACGAGCGCGTCGCACCACGCTTGCGGCGTTTGACCCGCGGCCGCGGCGGCGTCGGCTACTTTTTGTCCGTGCTCGTCGGTGCCTGTCTGAAAGCGCGCTTCCCCTCCTGCGCGCGCGGTGCGCGCTAACACGTCAGCCACGATCGTCGTATAGGCATGCCCGATGTGCGGGTCGCCGCTGATGTAATAGATAGGCGTCGTGACGTAAAAAGAGCGCACTTAGTCGCTATTCCCCGCGAGCGCGTTTTCGCTTGCCCGCTCGCGCATAGATGACGCTGCGCTCACCGAAGCCTTGCGACGCCAGCGTCTTCGCGACCGATGCGACACTTTGCGACTCTTCCAGCAGCGCGTCGATGCGCGCGTCGAGTTCGCGCGTCGAGTGCGAGATGGGCTTGGCGGGCGACGGAAGGACGACCAGCGTGATCTCGCCGCGCACGCGCTCGGGCAGAGCGGCGGCGACTTCTTCCGGCGTGCCGCTGAGCTGCTGCTCGAAGCGCTTGGTGTATTCGCGCAGCAGAAAGACGCGCGCCGAAGGATCGAGCTGCGCGAATTCTCGCAGCGTCTCGCGAATACGGTTGGGCGATTCATACCAGATGCTCGCAATTCTCAATGCAAGCGCGGCTTCCAGCGCAGCCTTACGCGCGGACGCCGTGCGCGGCGGAAATCCCTCGAAGATAAAACGCGCGATGGGAAATCCGGAGAGCAGCGCGGCGCCGAGCGCAGCGTTGGGTCCGGGCAAGACTTCGATATCGATGCCCGCTTCACGCGCCGCGGCGACCAGCTCGGATCCGGGATCGGAAATGCCGGGCGTGCCGGCGTCGGTAACGACGGCGACGAGCGCCGTGCGGGCGCGGTCGAGGATCGGACCGGTCGCGCTGCGCGCGTTCTGCTCGCGGTAGCTGCGGATCTCTTTCCCGGGAAGCGAAAGCGCGGAGATCAGCCTGCGCGCGACGCGCGAATCTTCCGCGACCACGAGCTCGCACTCTTTGAGCACGTCGATCGCGCGCAGGGTGATGTCGCGAAGGTTGCCCAGCGGAGTCGGCACGAACACGAGCGGCATGGCTGCGGAGTTCGACGTTGAGCACATCCCTCCGGGGATGAAGGTCGAGATGTACGTTAGTCCATCGTGCCCATACTGCCGGGCGGCGCGGGAGCATTACGATCGCGTGGGCACGCCTTACACGCTCTACGACGCTGCGAACGATTCGGAATTGCGCGAGCGAATGCTGGCCCTGACCGGCGGCGATCCGACGGTTCCGGCCATCACCGTTAACGGTCAATACGTGCGATCCGGCTGGGGTTCTCCCCCGCGCGGTTGAACGGTTTGAGCACCGCCCGGTCGGGCGGTCCGTACGCTCGCTAAGGCCGGAGGGGAGGAAGGCCGATACTAGCTCCTGCATGACGCTGACCCGAACGCTTCCGCGGCTCGCGCCTTCCACCGTTAGGCGTCCGCGGCTCGAACGCTGGCTTGCAGCGCACGCCGGAATTCCGGTGCGGCTCTTGATCGCACCCCCGGGATCCGGTAAGACGACGCTTCTTTTAAAGTACATTCCCGAGAGCCCGATGGCAGCGGGCTATTGCGCGCTGCCGCCCGGGTGCGGGCCGGCCGCGCTTTTTCAAGCATTGGCCTTGGGGCTCGCGCTGCCGCGCGTTCCGCAATCCTTCGATGACGTAATTGCGCTGCTGCAAGGTTTACGCGGTCCGGTCGAACTCATCGTGGACGACGCCGACAACGCGACGCCGCAGGCAAACGCGTATCTGCACCGCCTCGTCGAAAGCGCTCCCGACAGCGTCAGTTTCATTTACGCGGCGCGCGCGCGCGACGCGCTGGATGCAAAAACGTGGATCGCGCGAGGCTTGGCAGTGCTCTGCGACTCGCGCAAACTCGCCTTCGATGCCGCCGAGACGCAGCTGCTCGCCGAAGCGTGCGGCGTGGCGCATAGTGACGTCGACGTCTCACGGCTGATCGAGGAAAGCGACGGCTGGGCGATCGTGCTGTGCGGCGCGGTCCGCTGCGCAGCCGAGGACGGCCGTTCGCTTAATAGCGCGTTCGAGAACTGGCGTACGCGCTACGGCCAGCTCTTCACCGAATTCATCGCGGCCGAGCTTGAGAACGCTGCCGAAGAAGACCGCGCGCTGCTGCGGGGAGTCATGGCGGGTGCGCTGCCCGACGACGAGGAGCGCTTGCAGCGGCTCGAAGCTGCCGGGCTCTTCGTGATCGACGACGCAGGCGGCTGCCGTCCGCTGCGGCCGATCCGCCATCTGCGCGGAGGCCGGGCGCGTTCACCTCAAACGCAGCTGGCTCCGATGTCTGCACGCATGTTCGGCCACTTCGAAGTGCGCATCGGCGGCACCGAGATCGCATGGATCCGCAAACGCGATCAGCAGATCGTCAAATACTTGCTTCTCAAACCGTCCGCGTCGGCGACCCGCACCGAACTCGCCTCGATTTTTTGGCCCGACGCGGACCGTCAGCTGGCCGCGCAGAGCGTGCGCACGGCTTGCAGCAACATCCGCAAGGCGATTGCGGCGATCACGGGCTACGCCGTGGTCGAACGCTACTTTCGCGCGGATCCCGACGTCGCGCTGGAGCTCTCGCAAATCGCGGCGGACGTGCGCCGTTTTGGAGCGCACGTTGCCGATGGCGACGGCGCCTTCGATCGCGGCGACTTGGAAGAAGCGGCGGCGCGTTACCGCGCAGCGGAAGAACTCTATGCCGGGCGTCTGCTCGAAGCCGATGCGCCCGAAGCGTGGTTTGCAGCGCACGCGCAACTGCTCGAAGATCGTTACGTCATCGTCCTCGAACGGCTCGCGCAGCTCGCGTTCGACGAAGGCGACATGAAAGGCGCTGCGGACTATGCTTATCGTGTCGCGAAGTTGCGTCCGGATTCTGAAGGGCTGGTGAAGATGCTCGGCACAGTGGCGCCGCAGTACCGCATTCCGTCCGCCCCCGCTTCGCTCGAAGAACGCAGACGCAACAAGCGCGATAGTGCGTAAACCGGTTCTCGCCGCGCTCGTGATCGCGGCGTGCGCCGTTTTAGCTTGGCAACTCGTCGTCAATTCGCAGGGGCGCATGCTCCTGGGCGATTTTCGCGCGTTCTACTGCGGCGGCTCCACACTCTTGCACGGAGCGAATCCCTATACCGCGGCTCCGCTGCTGCACTGCGAACAAGTGCCGCAGCCATTCGGACTGCACACGGCACGCGATCAAGTCGATCTGCCGGCCCCCTTTCCCGGTTACGCCCTGGCGCTGTTCGCGATCTTCGCGCTGCTTCCGTATCCGCTCGCTGCGGTAGCGTGGTTTGTTTTGCTGCTGGCGTGCACGGCAGCGGCTTGCGCTCTTACGGCTCGGTTGACGCAGCGTCCGCCTTACGCGGTTTTGACGCTGCTTGCCGTCGCTTTCAGCGTTGCGGTGATTCCGTACGGGGAACTCGCGCCGGTTATTTTCGCCGCGCTGGCCGCCGCAGCACTCGCGCTGCGGCGGGGCGTAAACGCGCCGCTGATCGCGGCGCTTGCCGTCGTCGCTTTGCTGCCGCACGTTGCGCTGCCGGTCTTTTTGGCGCTCTTCATTTGGCATCGCGCGGTACGCCTGCCGGTTGCGCTGCTCTGCGCCGCACTTGCCGCGATCGACCTGACGATCGGCGGTCCGCAATTGGCGATATCCTACTTCACGCGCGTCCTGCCCAACCACGCCGCATCGGAGATCGGTTTCGTTACGCAGTACAGCATGACGTGGTTCGCGCAAGGTTTGGGCGCGCCGGACCGAGTTGCTTTGGCTGCGGGAAATCTTTCTTATCTGCTCTCCGTCGTTCTCGGTGTTTGGCTGGCCGGCGCAGCGGCGCGCCGGTTTGCAGATCCCGCGTTCCTCTTGCTGATTCCGGCGGCGCTTGCCGTAACGTTCGGATCGTTTATTCATTACAGCGAGATCACGCTGGCCTTTCCGGCGGCATTGCTGCTTTACGCGCGCACGCGCCTGATCGCGCAAAGATTCGCGGCGGTCTCGCTGGTGCTCGTGGCGCTTCCGTGGCAGTCAATCGTTACGCAGCCGGCACTGGTCGTACCAGTCGTGGCCGGAACGATCGCGATCGCGCTGGTCGTGCTGCGCGGCTCCGTGCAGTCGTCGCTGCGGCTGGGGCTCGGCGCGGCGCTATTTTGTTCTGCGGCCATCCTGGTCGCGTGGCATCTGGGTCCGCAAACTGCACCGCATGCGGCGCAGGCGTCGCTCGATCCGCTCCTCGCCGAAGCGTCTTGGGCGCAGCATATCTCGGATCAAACCTCGAGCGCCGGATTGGTGTGGTGGATCCCGAAACTGCCGACCTGGACCGGCTTGGTCTCGTTAGCGCTCTGCGGTGCGTACGCCGTCACGCGTAAAAACGACGTAGCGGGCGTCTCGGTAGAAGACGCGCCAGCCGGCGCGTAGGGCCAGCACTTGGGCCAGCGGTCTTCCCGGTTTCGTTAACACGGCATCGACGGAGTACTTGTCGAGAACGGCCGACCAACGCGGCGTGACGTTTTCAACATCGAGATAGGCGCGCCAGACCGCAGCCGGAAACGGGTCGCACCTGCCATCGAGGAAGACGCGCACGTTCTTTTGCGGCAGCGCTAAACTGCACCAAGCGAAGTCTTCGCAGTAGAGTTTGTGCACGCCGGGCGATTGCGCAATCCGGGTGATCGCGGTCTCGGGCAAGGACGAACGCGCGATCGCCGGCGCTTGGTTGAGCGTAACGATGATGAGTATCGCGGCGAGAACGCTCGAAGTGATGATGAGGCCCTGACTGAACCGTTCGCTGAGCACGACGTTTAGTCGCGCATGCTGCGGGATCGCGCTGCTCAAACGCTGCGCGACCATCGGCGCGATAACGATCGCGCAAAGAGACATATGCCGGATCGCGGTGAACGCAAGGACCGTCGTAACCGCGAACAGCATTCCGTCGCGCCAGCGCTCGCGCGGGGCGGCGATCCCGAAGAAGCATCCCATCGCTATGAGCGGCAGCAAGCCGGCCGAAAAAGACGTAATCGTGATATCGGGCGGCCGCCATTCACTGATCGAGGCGCGTATTGCGCTCGTTTGCAACGCAACTGCATAAGCCGGCAAGTGCCAGGAGAACGGCGTCAGCAAAACGGCGAGACACGTCCCGAATGTCAGCACCACGTTGCGCTCCACGCGCGGCGTCCAGCCGCGGTCCTCGATTGCCGTGCCAAGTGCCCAGATTCCCACAAGCGCGGGCACGATGAGCGCGCTGGCGTGAATGTTCGCCCACAGAACCGTCAGCGGGATGATCAAGAATATTAGGGGGGACTCTAAGTCGAGCAAGAGCATGATGACGGCCAGGAGCGCCCATCCGAAGATCTGCGCGCGCACGCCGAAGGATTGCATCATCGTAAATCCGACCAGCGCGACCGTGAGTGCCGTAGCGAACGGCGAAGCGCCGCGCCGGCGCGCGCGCCAAGCCGTCACCGCGAGCGCGCAGGCTGCCGCGAGGGCGACGGCAATCGCGAGCAGATAATAGCGATCCGTAGAAATCGTTGCAGCGACGGCCGTGCTAAACAGCCACTCTTGGGCGACCCAATGAGCACCGGACGCCGTAAATGTTTCAAGGCCTAGCGCTGACGGAATGCGGTGCAGCGTGAGCACTTGGTTGCCCAGCCATTGTTGCCAGGCGAGGTCGGCGTCTTGACCGCGATAATGCCAGGCGATCGCAGCAAAGCGCGCGCCGAAGATGGCGATAACGGCCCAGGCGATCCTCATTGCCTTCCCATCTTCTGCAACAGGATGGCGCCGCCGGAAGAGATCGTACTTTCCCATCCGTCGGCATGAAGCAGTGAAATGAGGCGGCTGTCCTGATCGGCGAGAATCGCGTCGACGTTTGCGCGACGCAGATCTTCCTGCCAATTTCCAATCGCATCGGACACGTCCCGTTGAACGCGTCGCGCAAGCGGCGCCGCGAGGCCGCCCCGGTCATCCAGCACCACCGTGAGCCCGCGCGAACGCACGAGCGACGCGGCATCGCACCAGCGCGGCTGAACGCACAGAATGTTGTGGCGGCCCGGTTGATGCAGCAAAGAGCTTAAGAGCGGAGCAACGCTTGAACTGGGCCACGCGATCGTTTTCGGCTCAACCGCCGTGATAACGGCGACGAACGCGCAGGCTGCCGCCGAGAACGCGAACGCGTATGCGGCGAGCGAGCCCGAGGGCCGTTCGCGCCTTTCAACATAGTAGCTCGCAAGCGCGTCGACGACGACGGGCGCCGCAACGATCCCGAAAAACGGCAGGTTACGCGCGTCCGCCAACGAGAGCAGAAGCAGCGCGAAGAAAACGAACGCATCTCCGAGACGTCCGCGCCGGCGGATTCCGTACCATCCGGCCACGATGACGATCCCGGCGAAGCCCAGGTCCCGCGGGGAGATTGCTCCGACCCATAAACGGTCGCGCTGCGAACCGCCGAGGAGCGAATCGAGATAGAGCGCGTGAGCGCCATACCCGGCGAGTATGCCCGAATGCACTTGTACGAGCGAAACCGCGATGCACGCGCCGGCCGCGCAGAACCTCCGCGCGACGGCGGTATCGAATTGCTTCTGTTCCACGAGCTTCGCGATCGCCGCGAGCGAAACGAGCAGCGCGCCTAGCGTCGCTCCACCCTGCAGTAGCGACCACAGCGCGACTACAGTGACGATAGCAGCTGCGCTCCAAAGGTCGTCGCGATCGAGCAGCAGGCAGATTACTGCCGCGCACAGCCAAGCGATCGGATCGAGGCTCACGCCGAGGCGTCCGATAAGGCAGAGCGCGATAAAAACGGCCGCCAAACCCACGTGCCAATCTGAGGCGCCGCGCAGCCGCGTGCGCCACGCGGCGATCAGGAGTGCGGCGGCGGTGATCGCGGCGCACGCACCCAGTACGAACGAAAACCCGAACGTATGCAGCAGCCATGCGTAGATGCTGCCGCCCAACAGATTGGGATCACGAAGCTGTATAAAAAACTCGGGCAGCGTTCCGCCCGCCGCGACTACCGCCGTGGCAAGTGCGAACGCGACGATGCCGGCGGCGAAGCGGCCTTTCACTTCAACTCCAGCCGGTCGCCGGGAAGAACGTCGCGGCCTTCGAGCGCGCCCGCGCCCAGCTCTACGACACCGTTGGCTCCCAAGCACGCAACTGCAAAACGATTTCTCTTTACGCACGCATGCGTGCGCAACACTCGAGACTGCTCGTCCAAAAAGATGACGTCGATCTTCGTTTTCATCATGAGCGTATGGATTGCCCAGCAGTCGCGGAACCACAGCCCTTCGTCGGGCGTTACGATGCTTCGCGGAATCAGCCCCGCGAAGCGCTCCCACCAGCCGTCGGCAATGCGAACGTCCTCGGCGATGATTTCGCCCGTGGTAACGTTGTGCAGTTTCGGCATGCCGTCACCACTCAGCGCAGCAGGCCGACCGGAATTGCCAGCCCGATCGCCGCGGCCAGATAGGGCGCGAATGCGATCGGTCCGCGACGCCGACCGCGCGCATAGTTCAGAACGACTGCGACGATACAAGCCGCCGAAAAGGCCAGCACCGATATTTCGGCGCCCAGCAAAGCGCCTCCGAGCGCGACCAACTTCACGTCGCCCCATCCCATTCCGCGGCCCCGAGAGACCATGGCCACAAACGCAAACGGTACGAATGGAATCGCTGCCGACCCGAAGGCGAACCAGTTGTGCTGCGCGAGCGCGACGATGAGGATGAGCCCGAGCGGTCCCAGCGTGAAAACGTCCGGCACGATGCCGCCGATCGAATCCGTGATCCAAATGGCAACCAAGGCGGCGCAGACGATGGCGATCAATAAGACCTGTCCGCGATCGGCGTGCGCGGCGACGACGGCGCCGATGATCGCGCATCCGGCAATAAGGAACGGAACCGGCGCGCGTCCGGGCTCCGGCCCGTCGGGGAAACGTTCGATGCGCTCCGCAAAGAGCAGGCCGAGGATCGAGCCCGCATAACCGGCGGCGCCGAAGAAGAGCGCTCCGAGCAGCGATGCGATAATCATTGCGTGAAATAATTGGCGACGAGCGCGCCGAAGATGACGACGAAGATGGCCGGCAGCATGAAGAGCGCCATGGGGAAGATCATCTTTACCGGGAGCTTGGCAGCGTGCTCCTCGACGAGCATGATGCGTTGATTGCGAACGTCTTCGGCTAATTCGTTCAGCACGTTGGAGATATTGCTTCCCAGCCGTTCGGCCTGTGTGATCGCTGTGACGGTCGTGCTGAATTGCGGCTGCTGCAGCCGCTCGGCCGCGCCGCGCAACGCTTCGATGCGCGAGCGGCCCAGACGCATCTCTGATAGAGTCGCCTTGATTTCTTCGCCGAGCGCGCCGGGCGCGGCATCGATGGAATAGACCAGAGCCGCATTCACGGAGAGGCCGGCCTGCACCGTCGTAGCGACCATATCCAGAAAATCCGGCAGCGTTTTTTGCACTTGGCGCTTGCGAGCCTCACACGCGCGCTCGAGCGAGGAGAACGGCAAGTACGCAGCGCCGGAGCCCATCATGAGCGTAATCACGATCGTCATGACCAGGCTGGCGTGGATGAAGGCCAGCAGAACGAACGACACGATCAGACCGACGCAGCCGAACGCGACGATGCGCGCGCCCATCTGTGCCGGCGTAACCGTGTACCACCCGGCTTCCATGAGTTTTCGCAGTAAGCGGCTGCGCCGCTCGCGCGAAAACAGCTTATCGAATGGACGCACCGCTTTAGAGTCGCGCTGCGCCCCGCGGGCTTCGAGTTCTTCGAGCGTTCGGGTAAGCGGGCTCTTCTGCGGGATGAGCGAGACGGCGAACAAAAATGCCGCAACCATCCCCAAGAAGACGATGCCGAAGATCATACTTCGACCTTCAGCATCTTCATCAACGTGATCACGCCGAGCGTTTCCAAGACGGCGACTAAGGCGAGTGCGATATGCCCGGGTGTGGTAAAGAGCAGCGCGTGCCCCATGTCGTGTTCGGTCAGGGCGATAAACGCCGTAAGAAATGGGGGAAGCGCGGAGAGGATAACCGCTCCCGCGCGGCCCTCAGCCGTCAGCGCCGAAATCTTACGCTGGATGCGGCGGCGTTCTTTGATCGTATTGGCGAGGTGTTCGAGAATTTTGCCGAGATCGCCGCCGGTCTGCGACTGAATGCGCACGGCCCGCGCCATCATGAGCGTTTCGTTTCCCGGCATGCGCCTTGCCAAATCGTCCATGGCGTCGTAGACGCTGGCGCCGATGTTCGTCTGGCCGATGACGCGCATGTACTCGTGCTGCGCGGGGTCGGGCATTTCTTCGATGACGATGGCCATCGCCTGGCGCAAACCCAAACCGATGCGCACGCCGCTCGCCATGAGGCGCAGCGCGAGTTCGAGCTGCTGCACGAATTGTTCGCGCCGCTTGCGCAGTTTGAATTGGACGTTCATCCAAAAACCGCCGGCGGCAGCACCTGCGCAGAAAGGAAGAAGCAGCGCCGCTCCAATTATCGAGGGATGCATGAGGCGCACGGTCAGTACCCAGAGAACGACGGCGCCGATCCCTACGCGGATTGCAATATCGCGCACGCTCGTGCTGATGCCTGCGCGATCGAGCGTATCGACGAACTTGCCGAGGTTGTCCGATCCGGCTCGAAAGTCGAGCGCGGAGGACGTGACTACCATAGCGCGCCCGTCGACGCGAGTCCGGAGAGCGAACGGACGTCGTATTGAATGCCGTATTCGTCGAAGCGTCGCAGGCACTGCGGCTGTACGCCTGTGTATTGAAACTCGCCGGAAACTTTCGAGTCTTTGTCGACGCCGTGCTGTTGATAGCGCATGATCTCTTGCATGGTGACGACGTCGCCTTCCATGCCGACGATCTCACTGACCGAAATGATCTTGCGGCTGCCGTCGCGCATGCGCGCGGTCTGCACGATCAAATCGACGGCGCTGGCGATCTGTTCCCGGATCGCGCGCACGGGGAGATCGAAACCGGCCATCATGACCATCGTCTCCAAGCGGGAAAGCGCGTCGCGTGGAGAGTTGGCGTGTGCGGTGGTGAGCGAACCGTCGTGTCCGGTATTCATTGCCTGCAGCATGTCCAGCGCTTCGCCGCCGCGGCACTCGCCGACGATGATGCGGTCAGGGCGCATGCGCAGCGAGTTGCGAACCAGGTCGCGGATCGCGATCTCGCCGCGCCCTTCAATGTTGGCGGGACGCGATTCGAGGCGCACGACGTGCGGCTGGTTAAGGAAAAGTTCTGCGGAGTCTTCGATCGTAACGATGCGCTCGCGTTCGGGAATGTAGCTGGAGAGAATGTTCAAGAACGTCGTTTTGCCCGAGCCGGTGCCGCCGCTGATGATAATGTTGAGGCGGCCCTCAATCGACGCGCGCAAGAAATCGAGAATCTGCGGAACGGCCGACCCTTTCTCGAGCAGATCCTGAGCGGTCAAGCGGCTCGTGCCAAAGCGCCGGATCGTTAGCGTCGCGCCGTCAATCGAAAGCGGTTCTACGATGGCGTTGACGCGCGACCCGTCGGGGAGCCGCGCGTCGACCATCGGCACGGACTCGTCTAAGCGCCGGCCCAGCGGCGCGATGATCCGTTCGATCACCAAGCGCAACTGCTGTTCGCTCGTGAATTCCTTCGCGGTGCGATCGATCTTTCCCAAACGCTCGACGTAGACGGTTTTCGGGCCATTGACCATGATTTCGGTGACCGCCGGGTCGGTCATAAGGTCTTCGAGCGGACCCAAACCGAGCGCTTCGTTGACGACCTCGTCCTTGAGCTGGGCAATCTCTTCAGCCGTGAGATCACCCTTGTGGCTGATCTCGCTTAGAATCTGCTGCGTAATGCCTTCAACTTTTACGCGCAGCTCCGCGAGTTTCGCGGCGTCGCTGTGCACTTGACTCGCTTCGACGAGATTGACTTTCTTGGCGAGCATTTCGTGAATATCGGTTTTGATGCGGTCACGCGGTGAAACGAGAATCGATCGTGCCGACGCCTTTCCATTTCCGGAACGTTCCGGCACATCGGGCACGGCGGCGCGTGGCCGCATCGCCGAACGCGGCTCGCGCCGGCGATCCTGAATAAAACCGCGCGCCGACGGGAGCAGCGCCTCAATCTGCGCTTCCGCGGGGATGTTGCGAAGCGTGCGTTCCAGAGTCTGGAGTGCGCGGGCGAACGAGCGATCGCGGATCGACGGCAACTCGCTGACGACTTTCACGTCCAGCGCGCGTTCGATCTGGAGGCGCTCTTCGACAGGTTTACCGTCGCGGCAGTTTGTGAGCAGCATGATGCGTGAGGGCGGAACGCCAAATTTTTTCAGCTCGCCGATCATCGTTCGCGCGGACGCCAACCCTAAGAGCGTTGGCTCGGCAACCACGATAAAACGGGTGGCTCTCACGACGAACGGACGAACGGGCGCAGCAAAAGGAATCGGGATGTCGGCGAGCACGTAGTCAGACGTGCTGACGAGCGAAGCCGCCAGCGCTTCGACGTCGTCGAACTTTATCGTAAAAGCGGAATCGTATGTTGGAGCGAGCTCCGCGAGCGTTACGCCGTCGGCGCGGGCGAGCGCGATCGACCCGTCCTCGCGCGCAACATCGAGATTTCTCACCGAATCGAAAAGTATCGCTGCGCTGCGCCGGCCCGAAAGGTCGCCGTCGACAAGCGCGACGGTTCGATCGCTCATCGCCTTGGCGAGCTCCGCGCAGATGGTCGTCGCGCCGGATCCGCCCTTGGCGCCGATCAGCGCGAAGACCGGTCCGTTCACGGCTGGCCCGAGGTGTACCGGTCGCCGTCGATAACGACGACGCCGCTGGACGCGGCAGCGGGAGCAGCCCGCGGTGCGTTCCGGGTTTGCGATTGAGCGGCCAGCGCGCGCAGAGCCAGGGCCGTTGCGTCCTGAGAAGACTGCGCCGGCGCCGCGGCCATGACGTCGTTTGTAGAGCCGGCCGGGAAGTGCAGGGCTTCGGTCGGCTGGGAGTTGAGCGCCTCGCGCGGCGAGCGCAGCGCGAGACGAAGATTTGTATTGACGTCGGCCATTTCGATGAGGTCTGCTTGTTTGGGAGTGACCTCGAGCGTGATCGTCGTCGAAACCTGATTCTCCGGTGCGGGAGTTGCCGACGTGTTTTCGAGGAGCGGCCCGACCGCCAGCACGCGAATGCCGCGCAGAATCGTGGCGGCCGGCGGGGGCGAATCGCCGGTTTTCGGCGGGATGGCGATGACGTCGACCCGGTCACCGGGTTCGATCAATCCGGAAACGGCTTTCACCTTGTCGATCGGGATGCTGACGGCGCGCATGCCGGGCTGCAGACGCACGGGCAGCGGCATGTCGCTGGGATGGCCGACTTTCGAAAGCGTAATCGTTCCCCCGGCCGGAATCGTGATCAGGGAAAGCGCGCCGACAACTTTAGAGGGATCGTTGAATGCATCGGGTTCGATAGCGGCGGCGGGCCGGTTCGCCGTTGTGAGCATGGCCGGAGTGATCGGAACGCGCGCCGGTATCTCTTGCGCGGCGACGACGATCTGACGCGGCTGATTGTTTATCGCGCTCGAGCGTTGGATTGAAGAGAGGTAATTCAGCGTGAGCCATCCGGTTCCGATAGCAAGGATCAACGCGATGACCAGCGTCATACGGCGGGAGTTCATGGCAGCAACCTCAAGTGTGCGGCGCTAAGCGCCGCGGTGCAGAGCGCCCCGGAAAAAATCGCAAGCGCGTAAGGCATGGCAAGTCCGTTTTGCGGACGTGCCGGCTGTGCGCCGGCGAAGAGTGGAAGCGTGATGGCTTGCACATTTGCAAAAGTCGCTTGCAGGCGGCCCTTGGAGATGGCGTAGGCGATCGCAAGCACGCCGCCGCTCAGCAGCGTCAGGAGAAGAAACGAGATGCCGGCCGGATATGCAAGCGTTCCAGCCGCAGCGGCAAGCAGTTTTATGTCGCCGCCGCCGATCAATTTGAATGAAAAAGCGATCGTGCCGGCAATCAGGACAAGCGCCACGAGGCCGAGAGCGGCGAGCGCTGCGCTCCAACCTGAAAGCATGGCATTTTCGATCAATCCGCAGATCAGCAACGCAAAGACCAGCGCATTGGGGATGCGCCTCGTTCTTACGTCGCTTGCGGCTCCGATAAGCGACGCAACCAGGACCGTCACGAGTTGCAGGGTCATCGCTGTTGCGTGTCCCGCGAACTAAAGCGTGTTGTTGACTGAGCCGAAGGCGTTGGAAACGTTCTGACCCAGTGTCAGGACGAGCACGATACAGACCGCGGCGATCAGGGCAACCATGATGCCGTATTCGACCATCGTGGCGCCTTCGTCGTCGCGAAGCATCGCGAGCAGATTTTTGAACATAAGTCTCCTGTCGTGAAGAAGTAGCCGGGGCTGAAGGGAGAGAGGACAGCCCCGGCTAGTGTTTTTCGTTTTCGAATTATAGGTTGTTGTTGACCGAGCCGAACGCGTTGGAAACGTTCTTGCCCAGCGTGGTTACGAGCACGATACAGACGGCGGCGATGAGTGCGACCATGATGCCGTATTCGACCATCGTGGCGCCTTCGTCGTCGCGAAGCATCGCAAGCATATTCTTGAACATAGATCCTCCGATTTTCGAGTTCCGTGTGTGCGTTATCGAGCGGGGTGCGGCGTCTGCTCGAGGGGGACGGTTACTCCCGCGTTGGGAGCGTTGATGACGAGTTGCGCCGACGCCGGTATGACGCCGGGCAACGAAGTGGCAACGATTTTCAGGATCGTCCCACGCTCGTAGGCGGACGCGATGGGGATCAAGGCCCCGAAACGTCCGTTGACGTCAGTGACGACGTCTTGACGGCTTACCACGATCGTCGGAACGTCCGTGGAGACCGTGGCTAGCAGGGTGATGGTCACCGGAGCGTTGGGTGGCGCCGAACCGCTGACGTCGATGGCCTCCGCGCCCTCGTGCTGACGCACGTCGAGGGATAGGATTCGCTGCGAAGAGCCTCCGGCTTGGGCGATGGGCGTACCTGCTCCGGGCCGCAACACACCACCGGTGCCGGGCCGGGAAGGGGATCCGGAAGCTGCGCGCGATCCAGCCCCGGCCGATATGGCCGGGAGGCTGAAAAGCATAATCGCCGAGGCTAGAACCAGGGTAATTCGCAAGTTTCCGACTCCTGTTCGGTGGCGTCATCATCGCATCGCTTGAGCCGCCGTTCAATAGAATAATGACGGTTTGTACTCACTCTTTACTGCCCGTCTATTGATCGTTGACGTGTTAACGTATCTCAGCGTGGGATAATCGGGGGGTTCGAAACGGGAACACCCGGGTCGAGTTTGCCTATCGGAGGTCATCCACGCACATGCGACCGATGCTCTTTGGAATAGCGGGCCTGCTGGCGCTCGCGGTCCTGACGGCGGGACCAGTCCGGGCCCAGTCCGAGACCGTCCAGCTGCTCTCGGTCCAGTCCGGCCACTCAGTCTTATTGCAGACGCCGGGTCTTACCCGGGTCGCCGTGGGCGACGGCCGGATCGCTGGGGTCGTGCCGATCGGCAGCGCGCAACTGGTGATCAACGGCAAGGCTCCGGGTCATACGACGGTCTTCATCTGGGAGTCCGGCCGCCGGGCCACCTACGAAGTCACCGTCACCGAACAAGAGGTCGATCAAATCGCGCAGATGCTGCGCACGTCGATCGACGAGCCGCGCGTTCAGGTCGTCAGCTTCAATCGATCGGTTGTGGTGCGTGGAACGGTCGCGGATGGCGCACACTTCCAGATGCTGACCGATATCCTCGGCCGGTTCGAAAAATACGCGCAGAGCGAAAAGTATTCGATCGTTAATGCGGTTACGGTAGCGCACCCGCTCGGCGATCTGCAGCGCGGGCTCGCTATGGTGCCCGGGGCCGGCGAAATCCGCGTGGATCCCGACGGAAAGGGCAACGTGATCGTCAGCGGCCACGCGCACGACGCGGTAACGGTCGCCGCCATCCTGGAACGCGCGCGCGGCTTAGCCGGTCCGTATCTTTCCAGCGACGGAAAATTGATCGATCGCATTAGTACAGATACGAACAGTCAAATCGACATCAAAGTCTACGTATTGGAAGTCGATAATACCGGCGCAAGCAATTTGGGCGTGCAGCTGCAGTCGGCGGTTTTTTCCAGCGCCGATCCCTATCAGTATAGGACGAGCTCGACTCCAAGTTTTCCGATCGTCGAGTTTCCTCCGGCGGCCGGTGCCCCCGGCGCAGGATCGAAAGTTGGCGCATTCCTTCGCACGATCACGCTCGCTCCGACGCTGAACTTGATGATCCAAGAAGGCCACGTACGACTATTGTCCTCACCGGATCTCGTCACGATGCCCGGCATGCCGGCCACGTTTCTGGTTGGCGGGCAGATCCCGATTCCGATCTCTACGGGACTGGGCGTCGTGAGCATCCAGTATGAGAACTTCGGCGTGCAGCTCAACGTGACGCCGATACTTTTGGGCAACGGCTCCGTGCAAGCGCAGATAGCACCGGACATTTCCGACCTCGATTTCGCCGACGGAGTGAATCAGAACGGCTTTGTGATCCCGGCGCTCAAGGAAAGCAAACTCTCCACCAACGTGATCACGCAGCCCGGCGAATCGATCATCATGGGCGGCTTGGTGCGCCACGTCGAGACGCGTACGATTCTGAAGATTCCGCTGCTCGGCGACCTGCCGATCCTCGGCAAGCTCTTCCGGTCCACCAATTATCAAAACAATCGCAGCGATGTCGTCTTCGTGATGACGCCGGTGGTCATTACGCGCTGACATGAAGGTCTCGCCGTTTCGCGCCTACGAACGCGGGCAAGCGCTGCCGATCGTGGCGGTCTGTTTCGTAGCGATATTTGGTTTTGCGGCGCTGGCGGTTGACGTCGGAGCGGCGCAGTACCGACAGCGCATGCAGCAGACTGCAACCGACGCTGCCGCAATCGCCGGCGCCTCGGCGGCGGAGTATTCGAGCGCGGCGGCAACGATTTCGGCTGCGGCCGCTGCCGATGCGACCTCGAACGGTTTTACGACCGACGCCAACAACACGGTGACCGTCAACTGGCCGCCTGTCTCGGGAAACTACATCGGCAATACGGGTGCGGTGCAGGTCGTGATCACCAGCACGCGGCCGAATTTCTTCGGCGGGATCATCGGTCAGAACACGACCCGAGTCATGACCACAGCGACCGCAATACTCACGAGCAACGGCACGGCGCCATGCGTTTATCAATTGGATCCCAACGGGAACTTTACGTCGAATTCCGCCACGATCTACGCGCCGACTTGCGGCATCATCGCAAATGGAAGCTCGACATATCATAGCGGCACGATAACCGCCGCAATGGTCGGCTACGCCGGAAGCATCTCGGTCAGCTCGACCACCTTCGTTGACGCCAGTCCGGCTCCGACGATCCCGGCGACCGATCCGTGCGCCCAAATTCCGGGCTGCGCGTACCTTACGGACAACCCTCCGGCGACGTCGCCCTGCCTCTCCACCAACCTCACCATACACGGTACGATGACCTTGAACCCGGGCGTGTACTGCGGGGGAATAACCGGAAACGGCGGAGCCAACCTCATTTTAAATCCCGGTCTTTACGTGTTGACGGGAGACCTTACGATGAACGGAGCCGGCACGATCACCGGTACCGGCGTTACCATCGACATGGTGTCAGGCGGCGTAACGCTGAACGGAAACGGCACGACCACGTTAAGCGCACCGACGAGCGGCTCTTATAACGGCGTACTCTTCTTTCAGCCCAAAGCGAACACGACGGGACCAACCCTGAACTCGGGACATAGCGGCAGCCTCATCGGCGCGCTCTATTTCCCCAGTGCCCTCATCACCGGAAATAGTTCGGGCGATGCCTGGACGCTCATCATCGGCTCCTCAATCACGTTAAATGGCGCGAATCTTCTGGGTCCCAATGGGAAAGGCATGACCGGCGGCGTCGCCAACGTGGTGCTCGCGGAGTGATCAAACCCTCGCATTCCGAGCGCGGCGCGGCGCTTGTAGAAATCGCGATCATCCTTCCGCTCATCATGCTGCTCGCGATCGGTGCCATCGAGATCGGACGCTACGCAAATTACGCAAACATCGCGGCGAACGCCGCTCACGCCGGTGTCCAATATGGCGCGCAAAGCTTAACGTCGGCCAGCGATTCCGCCGGAATGCAAAATGCCGCGCAGATCGATTGGGGAAGCGCCACCGGTTTTGCGGCAACCGCCTCGCATTTTTGCAAGTGTTCCGATGGCACCGCTTCAACGTGCCTCTCCACCGACTGCCCGCTGCCGCTGCATCGGATCCTGTGGGTTCAGGTCATCGTAACGGGATCGCTGAACTCGCTGCTCGCTTATCCAGGCCTGCCCCGAACGTTTTCTATCTCCCGGACCGCCATCATGACCGTGGATCAATAGATGGCGAACCTTCACGCCCAGCGCGGAAGCGCAATGGTAGAATTCAGCATCGCAGCCACCGTGCTGCTCTTCGTGCTGCTGGCGATCATGGAATTCGGCCAGGCGATGTACGTGTACAATCTGGTGACCAGCGGCGCCCGCCTGGGAGCGCGCTACGCGATAGTCCACGGCTCCATGTGCACGTATACTGGCTGTCCGGCGACGAGCGATAGCATACAAACCTATGTGCGCGGAGTCTCTCCCAACATCGACCCGGCGTCACTGACGGTGACCACGACGTGGAGCGCCGTCCCGGCGGACGCCTGTAACACCGCTCCCTATAATGGGCCGGGCTGCCTGGTCACCGTTACGGCGACCTATCCCTTTCAATCGTTCGGGCCGTTTCAGGCGATGTCGGTGAGCAGCACCTCCAAGATGTACATCTCACGATGATGGAAGAGCGCGCTTTAGTACCGGCTCTCTCCAAGCGCCGCGCGCAGACGCTGCCCTTCGGCACACGCGCGCGCGTCGCGCTGCCGCAAGGCGACGTCGAAGGCGGACTCGCGCTGACGGGAGTCGACCGGCGCGCCGGTACGGCCATTTACGCGTTACGGATCGCCAACCAAAGCGCGTCGCCACTTCGCGCGCACATGACGTGCGCGCGTTCGCGCGAGTTGCCGGTGTTGGCCTACCCGCTCGACGTTCACGTCGCGCCGTTCTCGATCGCCGAAACGCTGCTTCCGGTACGGCTGGCTGAAGTCGGGCCATACGATCGGGCGATCGTCAAAGTCTCGGGCGCGGATATCGCATTCACGCTCGAAGCGCCCGCGCCGCCCCGCACGAGCCCGCGCAAGCGCTGGATCAAAGTGCTAGCCGCGAGTCTCGTTGCGGTTCTCGGGGCCGCGTTCGGCGCAGCCGTCGCGACACCGCGCATCGATCTGCTTGCCGCACCGGCGCGCGCGTTCGCCGGCGCTCCGCTCGACATTCCGTACGCATTCGCGGGCTTAGGTTCGATGCAGTATACGCTGCAAACCAAAGATGGCCGTCAGCTCGCCGCCGGATTGCTCAAAGACCGTCAAGGAACGCTGCACTTCGTCTTGCCGCGCAATTCTGGAACGCAGCTCGTGCTTGCCGCAACGCTCGCGAGCCCGCTCGGCACCGCCCAAGCGTCGCGCCGCGTCCTCATTGCGCAAGCGCCGGCGCCGGTGACCGCCGTCGCGGCAATCGCACCGCGCATCGAATCGTTCACCGTGGCGTCGCCTTCGATTGTCGCCGGAGCTCCGCTCGTCGTGCACTACACGACGAACGCAAAGTCCGGACAGGTGTGGCTGATCGACGAAACGGGCCGGCTGTGGGCGAGCGCGGCGCTTTTCGCCGACGGAGTAACGACGCTGAAGGTTCCACAGGGTGCCGCCGGTCAGAAAATGCGCGTCGTCTTGCACGCGCGAAATGGCGCTGCCGACACGGTATCCTCGCTCGGCGTCACCGTTCAGCCGGGTGACGTCGCGGCATCGACTGTTGCAGCTGCATCGCCGAGCACGCCGCTAGCGCTCGTGCTTTCGGCGAGCAGCGTTGCACCGGGTGACGACGTCGTTGTTACGCTCAAAGGCAATCACGGCGATTCGCGCGTCTCGCTCACGGATGCGGCCGGCAACACGGTCGAGCAGGGCGACGTCCCCGCTGGTCAAGACGCGGTCACGCTTTCTGCGCCTAGTGTGAAAATCGAAACCACGTATTACGTTGTCGCGAGCGTGTCGTCCGGAGTCTCTGAACAAAGCTTAGTTCAGAAGCTCGTCGTCACGCCGCGCTAAGCACCGGGTTCGTTTCGCCACGGTGTCGCCGGGCGGGATGAAGCCGGTGCTTAGCGCGGCGTTACGACCGAATGACCGACCAAATTTGTGAGAGTTTCGGAGGACGGCCGTAAAGCAGCATCCCGACGCGGTAGATCTTTCCCGCGAGTACGGCGATACCGTACGTCGCCGCGATGTTGATCGCAAGCGATAACACGATCTGCCAGGAGGGCACGTCGCTCACGACGATGCGCGCGAACATGACGAAGGGCGCGATGAGCGGGATGAAACTCGCGATGATGACGACGGGCGTATTCGGTGCGCCGAGTGCGGTCATCGCGATAAGGAAAGCGGCGACGATGGGAATCACGAGCGGACCGGCGAGCGCGCCGAGATCCTCGGTGCGATTTACAAGCGAACCGACGGCTGCGAACATCGTCGAAACTTGCAAGTAACCGAGCAAGAAGAACGCAGCGAAGCCGGCGAGGTCGGCGCCCGATACGCTCGAGAGCGAAAACGTCGTGGCGTGCGAGCTTTCGGCTGAGTCGAGCGTGGGCGGAGCTCCCGGATGGCCGCCTAGCAGAAAACCGATCGCTATCCAAATGATCATCTGAACGATTGCCAAGGTCGCCGACGCCGCTATTTTGCCGCTGAGCAGAGCGCTTGGGTTCACGGATGCGACGAGCATTTCCGCGATGCGGCTGGTCTTCTCTTCGGCGACCGAGCTCATGATGAGCTGGCTGTTGATCATGATTAGTATGTACAGCGAGAAGAGCATGATGTAGGCGATGATGCGGGCATCGTTGGCTTGCGCCGCGGTGCCGAACTTCGAGTTGGTCGCGCGAACCGTAATCGGTAATTTCATGGCTTTGCCGAGGTCCGTTCGCGAGAGGCCGGTGGCGATTTGCAGCGAGAGCGGAAGCAGATCGCGGCGCAGAGAACTCACTGTAACGTTCCCCGGGTCGCGCGCATAGACAGCGACGGTCATGGTCCGACCGGAACGGCGCAATAAAATAATCGCGCTGATCCTTTTCGTGTCGGCTAGATCCGAGGGCGCGACGACCGTTTTGCCCGGCATCGTGCCGGCGATGTGGTAGTCCTTGCGCAGCAACGGAACGGCCTGCGAAACGAGCGCGGGATCGCCGGCAAGCACGACGCGGTCTGCCTGACTCATCACCGTGTCCATATAGGCCGGCAGCTTTATGATCAGGCCGATGCCCAACGCGCCCAAGAGAACGCCGACGATGAAGATTCGCGAACGCAGGCGGCGCATGGTTTCGGCCGAGTAGACGGTGATGAATTCGTTCATGCCGCGCCTTCAATCGTATGCACGTAAATGTCATGCAGCGATGGCTCGATCGCTTCGAAGCGCGTGACGGCCTCGACCGTAACGAGATCGCGCAGGATCTCCGGCAACGCGGTTCCGGCGGGAACCTCGTACAGCAGATCGCCTTCCTCGCCCGGCAGCGAGCGAGCGCCGGGCACGCGGTCGAGAATGCCGCGGACGGCGGCGCTTGCCGGCTCGATCCGGATGACGCGTGTGGTCCACGCTCCACGCAACTGCGCGAGCGTGCCCGACGCGCGGTTCTCGCCCCCGGTAATGATGCAAAAATGATCGCACAGCTGTTCGAGCTGCCACATTTGGTGGCTCGAAAGAACGAGTGTTGTGCCGTTGCGTTTCAACTCGCGCAGCGTCGCGAGGAGCATATCGGCATTGACCGGATCGAGGCCGGTGAACGGCTCGTCGAGGACGAGCAGCTCGGGATTGTGCACGGCGGCGCACGCGATCTGGACTTTCTGCTGGTTGCCCTTGGAGAGTTCGGCGCAGGGCCGTTTGGCGTATTCGGTCAGTTGCAGATTTTCGATCCAGCGATCGGTGCGCGCGCTCACGTCAGGTTCGACCAACCCGTGCAAGCGTCCGAAGAACGCAATCTGCTCGCGGACGTCCATGCGCCCGTAGAGACCGCGCTCCTCAGGCAAATAGCCGAAGCGCCGGCGCATTCGACCGTCGATCGGCATCCCTTTCCATTGAATCGAACCTGCATCGGGAATATAAATGCCGACGATCATGCGCATCGTCGTCGTCTTGCCCGCGCCGTTTGGTCCGAGCAGCCCGAACGTCGATCCCGTTGCAATCGAAAACGAGACGTCGCGCACGGCGCGCACGGCGCCGAACTCCTTACGTACGTGCTGGACTTGCAGCATTTTGCCTCGAGAAGAGCAGCATGACGATTGCGGCTACAATGAACCCGACGTAGTACGAAAGATCGCCGAACTGCGGATACGCGCTCGTAAACGGGCCAACGTACCACGCTTGGTTCCAAAATGGCAGCGAGGCAACGAGGCCGATAATCCATGCGTACAAACCAATTTTTATGCGCGAGCCCGACTCGAATGTTTCAGGGGCGACGGTTTGGCCGCGGCGCTGCAGCCAGTCCACGAAGACCACGGCGGCCCACGGTGAGGCCCAATAGGAAAGCAGCAGCAAGAAGTTGGTGTAGAGTTTGGCCGTTTCGTTGGGATGGCCGCCCCCCGAAGCGAGCAGCGCGCCGAGAACACCGACGACGATCGCCGCGCGCCAGCGCGCAATTCGCATGTGCCCCACGACCCCGACGATCAATCCGACGGCAACGGCAAAACCCGCCGCAACGATCGGCGCCGTGTGCGCGATCGCAAACAGTCCGCCGGTCAGCAGTGCGAAGAACGCGCCGATCGCAACCGGCGCCCGCAAAGACGCCGTCGGAAACTTCACGACGAGCGCCGCCATCGCTCCGGAATACAAATTCATGCAGTTTGCCGTCAGCGTGCCGAGAACAATGGTTAATAGGACCAAGATTGCAACGATGAGGCCGGTACCGGTCGATCCGAGCAGCGTCGCAATCGCCTGCGTCGGACTTGCGTCGCCGAAATTACCGCCGCGCACCGCCGTGACGGTGGCGGCGCCCATGATTTCAAGGATGACGCACGGGATGACGGTTCCCAAGAACGAGTACCACCAGATCTTGCGCGGATCGGCTGCCGCCGGCAGGTATCGCGAGTAATCCGACGCGCACGGCACCCAGCCCGTCGCGTAGGAAAACCCGAGTGCGGTTGCCAGAATAACTCCACCGATCTCGCCGCCCGTCGCAAACGGCGCGTGCGCGTTGAACGCGGCATGCCAGTTCGCGCGCTCGAACGTAATCACGCCAAGCAGTGTGAAACCGGCGGCCAGCAAGACCGAACTGATGCGTTCGAACCAATGGATCATGTTGTAGCCGTAGACGGCCAGCAAAATTTGCAGCAGCAGCATGATCCCGAGCGCAAAAGCATAGGGCAAGTGCGTGATCGTCTGAAGCGCGTACGCGCCGAAGACTGAATTGATCGCGAACCAGCCGACGCCGGCCAAAAAACTCAAAGCCGCCGGCAGCGCGTTTCCATACCGTCCGAAGGCTAGGCGCGACGCGACCATTTGCGGTACGCCGTACCGCGGGCCGAACGTTCCGAGGACGCCGAGCAGCGCGAATCCGAAGATGTTTCCAACGATCAGTCCGAGCGCCGCGCCCGCCAAGCTCGTGCCGTAGAGCGCGACTGCAAAGACGCCGACCATCCAGGTCGCAATCTCGGCGTTCGCCGAGAACCACAGCCCGAAGAGTTGGCGCGGATTACCGTGCCGCTGCTCGGGCGGGATGTATTCGATGCCGGTGGGTTCTACTTCTAAGACTTGATCGCGATAGACCTGATCGGTCATGCAGCGGTGCGAAGTTCGTCGCTCGTCACAAAGCGCACCCCTTGTTTTTCCATCTCCGCCAAGGCGGCGGCCTCATCGTTTGGAGTAACGTTTACCGGGGCTACCGCGTCGGTGATAACCAGCGTTTCAAATCCGCTCTGGACCGACGCAAGCGCCGTTTCCTTCACGCAATAATCGGTAGCCAGGCCGGCAACGAAGATGCGCCGGACGCCGCGGCCGCGCAGACGCTCGGCCAAGTCGGAATTTTCAAAAGCGCTATACCCGTGCCAGGGCGCCATCGTTCCTTTGCTCAGAATCTCGTCGACGTATGCGAGGTTCATTTGCGGTGCAAAACCCGCGCCGTGCGTGTGCTGCAAACAATGGTAGGGCCACGTGCCGCCGTGATCTTTGAAGTGCGGATGCTCCTTCGGGTGCCAGTCGCGCGTGGCGACCACGTACGGAAAGAGCGGCATGACCCGTTGCAGCGGCCCGAAAATCCGGCTGCCTTCGGCCGTCGGCAAGGCGCCGCCGGGAAGAAAATCGTTTTGGACGTCGACGACAATGAGGGCGTCACCCGAACCGACCGTTTGCATCGTTACCTGCTCTGAATCTGAGCGATCCACATTTCGACCGCATCTGCAGCCGACGGAAGTATCGCCGTGAGGTTGTCGCAGCCATCGTTTGTAACGACGGCGTCGTCTTCGATGCGCACGCCGATGCCGCGGAAACGTTCGGGTACGGTGTCGTCGTCAGGCTGGAAGTAGAGGCCAGGTTCAACGGTCAGCACCATGCCCGTTTTCAGTTTTCCGTACCGGTAGTTCTCCGTGCGGGCCTTCGCGCAATCGTGCACGTCGATCCCGAGCATGTGACTGGTGCCGTGCAGGGTGTACCGGCGGTAATATTGCTTCTGCGGATCGAGCGCTTCGTCGAGCGAGCATTTGAGGATCCCCAAGTCCATCAAGCCTTGCGCCAGCACGCGCATCGCGGCGCGGTGCGGCGCCAGGAAGTCGCTGCCGGGTTTCACCTCCGCGAAGGCCGCGCGCTGCGCTTCGAAGACGAGATCGTAAACCGCGCGCTGCTCGCTCGAGAAGCGCCCGTTGATCGGAAGCGTGCGCGTCACGTCGGAGGTGTAGAGCGACTCCGCTTCGACGCCGGCATCGACCAGCAATAGATCGCCCTGACGCAGCTCGCCGTGGTTGCGGATCCAATGCAGCGTGCATGCGTGCTCGCCGCTTGCCGCGATCGTCGAATAGCCGACGTCGTTGGCTTCAATCCGCGCGCGCGACCAAAATGCGGCTTCGATCTCTCGTTCAGAACGGGCGCGTGGAAGAATGCGAATGATATCTTCGAATCCGCGTTTGGTAATTTCCGCACACGTGCGCAGCTCCGCGATCTCGTAGGCGTCTTTGATCAGCCGCATCTCGGCGAGATAAGTGGCGAGCTCGGCGTCTTCATCCACGTTGCGAATCGTCGCGCCGCGCGAACGCAGCTCGTCCAGATAGCTTTCAGTTTGATCCTTCGGCCGGCAGCGGTCGACGCCGAAAAAGAGTTGGCTCTCGTCCACGCCGCGGTGACGCCCGACCCAGAGTTCGCCGCTGACGCGATCGGCAAAAAACGCCTTATCGCCGCGATTGTGCGCCGGCACGAAGAGCACCGACTGATGGGATCTGCCGGCGGGTTCTAAGACGAGCGTCGAACCGGCTTCGCCCGGTCCGATCAAATACGCAAAATCACTGGACGATCGGAAGCGGTAATTCGTATCGTTGGCCCTGACTTTTTCATCGCCCGCCGGGACGACGAGCACCGCGTCCGGAAACGCGCGCGCGAGCTGCGCGCGGCGTTCGGTGAAACTCTCGGTTTGTTTCGGCCGCACGACCGTAATCGGCGCTTCCAGCCAGCCGCTCGACATGAAATCGACCAAGGCTTGGGGCGTATCGGGGTCGTGGGGGGCTCTTTCGGGAGCCGCGGATTCGAGTTTGCGCGTATCCATGGTGCGCTCTTTCGCGGTCAGCGCAGCTTGCTCTTGGCCTGCGATCGTTTGGGGCGCTCGGCCTTGACGGCGTCGGTCTCCACGACCGCCGCCTCCTCGGCCGGTGCCGAGGCCTCCGGCGCCTTGGGCGGCGTGTGTTTCAGGTTGGCCAGGGTCGCCTGGAACCGCTTGGCCCCCGGGTCCCCGCCTTTTCGTGCTCGTGCCATAGGTCTATTGTCCCACGGTTTTAGGGGTGCCGTCCACGTCCATCGCGGTTCGGGGCGCTGCGTCGGAACGCGGCGTCTGTTTAGCGTTTCCGCCACAGCGCCCCAACCCGCTCGAGAGCCCGGACGGCTTGGCGAGCAGCAAAGTAGCCCATATGAAAGTCGTTTTCACTTTTTGGCCGGATGGAGTAGAATCAACCCTCAACCCCATCCCACGCGTAAGAGAAAGTGAATGTCGTTTATGTTGGCACAGGTTGGCAAGCCCGCCCCCGATTTTCGGCTCAAGAGTACCAAAGGTGCGACCAGCTCCAAGGACCTCGGAACGGAGCTCTCGCTCTCCGATTACAAAGGCCGCTGGCTGGTATTTTTCTTTTATCCGCTGGATTTCACGTTCGTTTGCCCGACGGAAATTACGGCGCTCTCCGACCGCTACGAAGAATTTAAAGCGATCGACTGCGAAATCGTCGGCGCGTCCACTGATTCGGTCTTTAGCCACTGGGCGTGGATTAATACGCCGCGCGAAAAAAACGGCATCGCCGGATTAAAATATCCCCTTGTCGCAGATTTCACGAAAGAAACGGCGCGCTCGTACGGTGTTTTGAATGAAGGCAGCGGCGCGGCCCAACGCGGCTTGTTCATCATCGACCCGGAAGGCGTTCTGAAGTATGCCGTGGTGACCGACGACAACGTCGGCCGCAGCGTGGACGAAACAATTCGCGTACTGCAGGCCCTGCAAACCGGCGGTTTGTGCCCGGCCGAATGGAAGCCAGGCAAGGCACTGCTGCAAAAAGTCTAGTGCCTTTGCGGATGCGCAGCCCCCTCCCGTCGCTGGAGGGGGTCGCGGTTTGGATTAACGGCCAGCCGACGGCCGAAGAACTCCGCGGTTTTCCGGTCCTCGTCCATTTCTGGTCGATCACGTGTCATCTCTGCCACAATGCGGCGGAACAGCTGAAGATTTGGCGCGAGCGGTTCGAGAAGGAAGGCATGATCTTCATCGCCGTCCATCAGCCGCGCTCCGAGGCCGAACTCGATGTCGAGGCCGCGCGCAAGGACGCACTCGAGGAGATGCTTTTCACCCAGCCCTGCGCGATCGACAACGAGCATACGGTCGTCGACCGGTTCCAAAATCAGTTCGTTCCTTCATATTATGTCTTCAACCGTGCACACGAGCTGCGCCACTTTCAGGCGGGCGACAAAGGGCACGATCGCTTGGAGGCCGCGATCGCGCGCGTGATCGGCGAGCCCGCCGAGGACGAAGTCCTGCAATAAATTGCTCCGCGGCGGGTACACTCTCCGGGCGCATCACACTCGAGGAGGTTATCTGTGGACGCAATCAAGTTGCTCAAAGAAGATCACAAGAAAGTCAAGGCGCTCTTCGAGGAAGTCGAAGGGCTGGGCGATCGCGCATCGACGCAGCGCAAGAATCTGTTTCAAAAGATCGACGAGGAACTGACGCTGCACGCGAAGATGGAAGAGACGCTATTCTATCCGGAGTTTAAGAAGCGCGCGGAAAATAGCGAGGAACGCGACGAAATTCTGGAAGCGTACGAGGAACATGGCGTCGTCAAAGTGATGATCGGCGAGCTGGAGGACCTCGATCCGAAGGACGAAAAGTACAAACCGAAACTGACGGTGCTCAAAGAACTGGTCATGCATCACGTCAAAGAAGAAGAGGGTGAGCTCTTCAAGATGGCTCGCGAGATATTCGAGCCGGAAGAACTCAACACGATCGGCGACCGCATCGTCGCGGCGAAAGAAAAGGAATCCATGTCATCCTGAGCTTGTCGAAGGGCGCTCCCCTTCTCTATAAAGCGGCGGGATGAGCGTCGCCGCGCTAGCGGTTATTGCGGTTGCGATTCTCGCCCTGGTCGCGCTAGCCAAGCGCATCGGCGTGGCCTACCCGATCGTGCTCGTGCTGGGCGGAATCATACTGGGCTTCATCCCCGGCGTCCCGCGCGCGGAGTTGCGACCGGACCTCGTTTTCCTGGTCTTTCTCCCGCCGCTGCTCTATTGGGAGAGCGTCACCGCGCCGACCAGCGGCTTCAAGGCGGGAGCGGCGTGGATCTTCCAACTCGCGTTCGGGCTGGTTATCGCCACGACGGTCGCGGTCGCCTTTGTCGCGCACCGTGTCGACCCGGCGATGGGGTGGCCCGCCGCGCTGGTGCTTGGGGCGATCGTTTCGTCGACCGATGAAGTCGCGTTTGCAAGCATAGCCGATAAACTGCGCGTTCCCCGCCATCTGATCGCGACGATCGAAGGCGAAAGCTTGATCAACGATGCGACCTCGCTGATCATTTACGCCGTCGCGATCGGAGCCGTCGTCGGGCAGGTATTTACCCTTGGTCAGGCGCTCGAACAGCTCGTCATTTCGGTCGTCGCTGCACTTGCGATCGGGCTTGTCGCGGGTGGCATCGTGGTCATAGCGTGGCATTTTACACGCGACGACGAGCTCCAACCGATCATTTCATTGATGGCTCCCTATCTCGCATACTTGCCGGCCTATCATTTCAAAGTTTCCGGCGTGCTTGCGGTGGTGGTGACCGGAATCTTCGTCAGCCGGTTTACTCCGCGCGTCTTGACGCCGCGTTCCCGCCTGCGCGCGACCGGGTTTTGGGTGACCATCGTCTTCGTTGTGAATGCTTTCATCTTCGTGCTCGTCGGGATGCAGTTCCATCCGATTCTTATCGAGAGTCTCTCGCGTTACTCGGCCTGGCATTTAACGTGGCTTGCGCTCGCGATCTGCGCGACCGTGATCCTGGTCCGCCTGGCATGGGTTTACGGACAGGCGCTCATTCCGATCACCAACGAACCCGAACACGAGCGCGGGAAAGCGGATTGGGCGCACGTCACCGTTCTCGCGTGGACGGGAATGCGCGGCGGCATTTCGCTCGCGGCAGCTCTGGCATTGCCGCTGATGGTCGGCGCGGGTCGCTTTCCGCAGCGCAGTCTGATCATATTCCTGACCTTCGCGGTGTTGCTGGCGACACTCGTGGGTCAAGGCGGAACGTTGCCGTGGCTGCTGCGGCTGCTGCACATCACCGAAGACGATGAAGACGAACGTGAGGAACGCTTGGCGCTTTCCCGCATAGCGCGCGTCGCGCTTATCCGGCTGGCGCGACTCCGGAAGGAGCGGAACGTTCCGGCTCCGATCCTGGCAGCGCTGCAGCGGCATCATCGTTCGCGCTGGCGCGAATTTGCCGATGCGAAGGAAGGCGAAGAGTACCGCGAACGCGTCACGTCGCAGTACCGCGCGATCGAGCGCGAGCTCTTAGACGTTCAGCGCGAAGAGCTGCTCCGCTTGCGCGACGGCGGAAAGATCGACAATACGGTCATGCGGCGCATTCAGGCGCTGCTGGATTTAGAAGACGAAGAGGTGAGCTTACTCAGCACGACCGGCCACACCGACATCGATCCAGAGCAATGATTTACTCTTCGCCGTCGTAGTAGTCGAGCGACTCGCTTCGGATGAGTCTGCGCTCGGGGGAGCCCACCATCCATTTGCCGCTGTCCGGATAGTGACACGATTCGCCAATGGGGTTGTCCGCCACCACATACATAACGAGATCTTCGCTTCCGTCATTGATCAGTTCGTGGGGCTCGCCGGGTTTGAAGATAAACGCATCGCCCGGTTCGATGGCGGTTCTGCCGCCTTCGTGCCGGACGGTTCCTTTGCCGGAGATGACGTGGTAGAACTCCCATTGCTGGCTGTGCGAATGGTACGGACAGGAAGCTTTGCCGGGCGGAATACGCGCGAGCTCGACATCGAATGGATGTCGCTCCAGCACGTCGGTCGATTTCGGCTTCCGCCCTAACGCTTCGGAAATTTGGATGCCCGAGCCGCCGAAAGTGCTTTTTGGAGACGCCCAGGTGAGCTCTTCGACCGTTTTTGTGTTCACTTTTTTCATGCAGGCATGTTTCGGACCGTCGAAGATTTTTCATCGTCCCGCCGAAGCTCGGCACATGAGAATCATTCATCCGATCGCGCGCGTGCTGCTTGGGCTGATTTTTTTCGTCCTGGGTCTCAACGGATTTCTGTGGTTCCTGAAGGCGCCCCCACTGACGGGTCCGGCGGGCGAATGGCAGGCCGCCATCATCACCTCGCATTTCATTTGGTTCACGTCGGGCGTTCAGGTCATTACCGGCGTTTTGCTGATGATCAACCGCTACGTTGTGCTTGCGATCTTCGTCCTCGCGGCCGTTCTTGCAAACATTCTGGCCTACCATATTACGATAATGCCCACCACGATCGCGCCGGCGTTAGTGGCTTTGGCGCTCTGGTTCGTCGTGGCGTGGCCGCTGCGCGCTTATTTCTCGCCGCTGTTCGTAGACAAGGCTTCGATCAACTCTTAGTTGTTTGACAAGCTCACCATGACACTGGTGGCGCGGCCGTCGGTTGTAACGGTGACCGCGCCGTTTTCATCCGTGCGATAGATGTGCGCACCGAAGCGTTGCAGAGATTCGAGTGTTGTGGGCGCAGGATGTCCGAACAGATTATGCCGGCCAACGGAGATGATCGCGTACGCCGGATGCACTGCACTCATGAACGCGGGCGTCGAGCTGTAGGCGGAGCCATGATGTCCAACCTTGAGGACATCGGCGTGCAGATCGATTCCCTCCGATAAGAAACGCTGCTCGGCTTCCGCGCCGGCGTCCCCGGTGAAGAGCATGCGGAATCCGCCGTACTGCAGTATGAAGGCAAGCGAGTTATTGTTGATGTCGTTGCGCGTATGCGTGAGAAGGGGCAGCGACGGTCCGATGAACCTCAGCGTCAAGCCGTCGTCGGTTCGCAAAACGGCGCCGGCGCGCGGATAAACGATCGGCGTGTGCTGAGTTCCCGCAACCTGCAGCGCGTCGTTGTAAGCGAAGCCGTTGTAGCGCTGCCCGCTGTCGGCGAATTCACCGGTTGGAAGTGCACGCAGCACTGGAGCGACGCCGCCGGCGTGATCGCCGTGCGGATGGGAAAGCAGCAGCGCATCGATTGTGCGCACGCCTTGCCGGCGTAAAAACGGTACGACGATGCGCTCGCCCACCGCTTCAGCCGTGGATTCACTGCCGTGTCCTTGCTCCAGACGGCCGCCCGCATCGACGAGGAGCGTGTGCCCGCGAGGCGTGCGAATGACGATTGCGTCGGCTTGTCCGACGTCGAGCACGGTGATCTGCAGCCGGTGGTCCGGAATGCGCGGCGGCCACGCGACGAGCAGAACCCCGAGAATAAAAAGTGCCGGAGCGAAGTCTCTCGCGCTACGCTTCCAAAGAAAGACAGCGGCGACGAGCAAGAGATCGTAGGCCGCGATGGTCCACGGAGGCGGCGGCATCGCAGCGACCGTCGAGTCGGGCAGGGTCGCAAGCGTGTGCACCGTCGCGACGATCCACGCCAGTATCCAACCGTTGAGGTTTGCAACCGCTTGCGCGAGCGGGGGAATTGACGCGAGCGTAAGTTGCAACGCGCCGAGCATCATCGTCGCTCCGACGCAAGGCACGACCGCGGCGTTTGCGACGATCGCGTACGGCGCGAAGAGCAAGAATATCGACGCCGTCAGGGGCCAGGTCCCGATTTGCGTCGCCAGCGTGAGCGCAAAGATTTCGCGCAGGCGGGCCGGGATCTCCGCATACCGCTGGAGTCCATTGTCAATGGAATCCGCGCAGAGCACTATTGCGCCCACGCACGAAAAAGAAAGCGCAAACGAGGCGTTTCCTATCGCTAGCGGATCGAAAAACGCAATTGCCAGGAGCGCCGCTCCAAAGATGTTCCATGCTCGCGTTGCTCGGCCGCATGCGTAAGCTGTGAGCGCGAACGAGATCATCGTCGCCGCCCGCATCGCCGGCAAGTGCAAGCCGCTAAAAACTGCGTAGAACCAAATGGCGCCAATCGTAAGCGCGCAAGCTGCGACGCGCGACGCGCTCAGAAAGCGCAAGAATAGAAGTGTTAACGCAGCCACGACGCCAAGGTGCAGTCCCGCGGTGACGAGCACGGGATAGGAGACAGGACGCCCGAAAACGAGGCCCCCTGTGCCGGGAGCGAGGCGCTGTGTCGCCTCAAGGCCCTATGCCGAATGTAGCCAGGAGCCGTGAAAACGAGGCTTCGGGCTGCGAGGACTCCGTGCGGGCGTTAGAATACTGGACTGACAGGAGGGTTAATAAATGTCAGTTTTGAGACACGTTCTGGCCGCAGCGCTGGTCCTTGTCGCGGTAGGCTCGACCGCGCAACCTGCATGGGCTGTAAGACATTCGATTACGCTCGGCAAGAATACGAAGGCAACCGTGAATATAGTCCCTTTGGTCGGTGATGCATTAACTGATGGAATTGGTGGACCCGTTGGCGCTCCAAAAACTCACGGCTGGGGCTATACATACCGACGTTGTATGGCGCCTGCCGCAGACTCAATGCAAATTACAACGATCTCGGCAAAACCCGGCAGCAGTAATAACGGCACTGGTTTGGACGCTCCGTATGTCGTCGTCTCTAGCGACTCGAACCCCGCTGTGTACGATTGGGACGGGACACCGCTTTCCCTCGCGTGGATTCTTACTCCGGGCACAACTATTACGGTGAAATCGAACTACAGAGAAGTGTACCTAAGTGGGCTTGCCTATACGAGCTCAAACGCGACCATCGTCAATATGACTTGTGTAAATGTGAATCACAAGCCGTGAAAAACTGCTGAAGAGCTGACGAGTCTCGCGCCCACTTAACGCAGTGCCCCCAATCGGTAACCGATTAGGGGCACTGCTCCTTTCACAAGGCTTGCTTCTAATGCGGCGCAGCCTCTATTTTTTAGGGCAAAAGCTCCTGAGGGAACGCTCGGCAGATGCAGAAACCGGCCCCGACGGTCCGTGGAAGTACTGTACTTCGAAGGCAGTGCCGTTGAGCACCACATATAAATCTTCTGAGACACCCCCGTTTATGGCGTAGGTCGTGAAAACGCCATAGGCGGAGCCAGCGCACAGTCGCAGCGTTTTTCGTGGGAGCGACATTATATCGTGTACCGCGTTGCGTAGGTTCCTCTCCATATAAGCAACCGCAGTTCCCGCGAATGGTTGTGACGTTAAAGCTATATACGATGTAAAGGTTGCGCTCGGATCAACCCACTGCATTCCGTAATAAAGCCTTCCCTGAGTCCACCCCCGAGGGCGCTGGAAGGTATACGCCGCGCCAGCCGGGCTAAAGGCAGTTACTCCCGTGGCTAATTGCCGAGAAACTTGGAATTGTGGCGAGCTGTATCTTTGAGTGCTCGCATTCACCTGTGCCAGCCTTTGACACTCTCGGCGTATCAGAGATCGGTAAGAATTATCCTGGTCTTTATAAAATGAGTCGTCATCTGCAAGGCTGGTATCCAAGTGCCGCTTAGCGTCAGCTACTTCACTATCGTAAAGGGATTGCGTGGGGTGCAAATCCGCGATCTGCTGCACGTCATTGTTGTAAGAATCAACGTCAGAGTTGACGGCGCGCACGTAAACCCTATAGGATTCCTCCAATTTTCCAATATACTCGACAATGTCGGTGCTATTGCTCCCATTGGGACAAGAAAAATCATCCTCGGAGAAGTCCGGCGGCGGAATCCGATAGTTGGCAGAAACCATATCGTCGTATGGATTAGACGTTAGTGGCGGAAATAGTGCGTTGACTATCGCCGAGATAGCCTGGTTCTGCTGGTTATACCTGTCACTCGCCCGCTCTCCGCTGATTCTTTCACTTGCGTCGCTACGCGGTCGGGGAGTCGGATTATACGTAACAGTGCGGTGTCGCGTCGAAGTCGCTCTCTTGCATCCCGAGCTATCGACAATTGCTTCCTGCCCTATTGAGCCGCCACTAGCTACGGCGCCGCAAGAGTGGATAACGACGGGCTTCGGTGTTGATAGAGGTCGCGGAATGTGGATTGCAGTGGGCCTTGGCCTTGGAGTGGGCGCGATGAGTTGAGGTAGCTGGTTTCCGTTTACGTAGGCATCCGTGGCCGAAGACGCAGGATGAAATGGTGTTGGCTGCGGCGATGACGCGCGAGCCGTAGTTTGAGGGTTATACCAAACGGTAATTTTCAAAAAAGCGTCGCCGGTTACCGTGGAATTAGCCACCTTGAGTCGATAACAGCCGGACTGAATGCTTGCGTTTCCGTCATTTAGATGGTACTCGCCGCCACTCGCATCCTGAAGGTATGCGGCGCCATTCCCAAAGGAGGCCGAGTTGTAATTCGCATCAGTATTGGCTGGCGTAATAACAACAGTGATCTGTCCATCGGGCGTGCAGAAGTCTGCGTACGTCGATGAACCGGAACGCATGACCGCGACAGCGGCGATACGTGCTTGATTCGGTGGGACTACATTTATCTGTGCGCGAGCGATTCGGCTTTCGCTGATAACCAATACGGATGCGACAACTTGCGCGACGCAAAGCGCGAAAAGCCTCGAATGTAACCGCATCATTGCCCTTTCTGCAAAAAGAGTCGCCGGAAGTGCCTCTATTGTACCGCCTCCTAGAGCCACGAGCCAAGGGGCCCCCGAGCCAGAGGTTTTTTTGGCGCCCCTCCCGGAATCGGGGGCTATTAGTGGGCCTTTGCAATCGCCCTGAGCAAGGTTTGGTTCTTCGGATGAGGCCTTCGCCCGGCTCGGATCGCTTGCAGGGTCGCGCGTGATAAGCCGCTTTTTTCTTGAAGCTCGCACAACGGCATGGCCTTAAGCGCGGGCTGTGTCCGCGTTGCCCATTCGTCGCGCCGCTTATCGGGATACTCGGTATAGACGCTATCCGGATCGTGAACCATACCGGCCTCGACCTCTTCTAATTTGTTTGACTCTTTGCCGATGAACCGGAAACCCGCAATGCGTATGCTTCGCCGTTTCAGTAGCCCTATTGTCTGCTTTGCGCATTGCTTACCGAAGGAGTCAGCGCACTTTGCTTCCGGATGATACTCGTACTCACGCAGCACATCGCCATAAGTCTTCACGCGCGCTGCATTGCGGCTTCCGTGCGCGCCGGACGTTGCAATGCGATAGCGCTTACCGGCGTATTGGTCTGTCCATAGGCCCTTCAGCCATTTCGTAGCGTCTGGTTCGTACGGCGCAATGAGGTGAAAGCGTTGCGGATCGGCCCCGAGGGGTTGCCCCAGCTTCTTTACGTGGCACGATAACATGAAATTGAATGGTTTGAGCTGCGCGCAGTACGCTTTGCCTTTGTTATAGTCCGCAAAGCGCTGCATAAGCGTAGGGCTGCTAATGGTTATGCGTGAGACTGCTGGACGGTTTTCGAAAGCGAATCGCTGCGTCGGCAGGCCCAATGCACGCCGAATCATTCGCAGCCACGCCTGCGCTATCCAGTTACGATCTTCGCTTTGCGGCTCGGTAGGATTCAGGAGGTGGCCAAGGCCATGCTCGGACCATCTATCGTCCTTGTTATTGAGGCCGCTTTGCAGCAAAGCCGGTTCGCCATGTTCATCGATAACGAAGAGCGCATAGCGCTTTGCGGCGATTGCATAGCACCACAGCTCTCGCTGCTTGCCACTTTGCGGGTCAAAATTGTCCACTTCGATTTTCAGAATTGAGCCGAGAATGATGTGCTTATCGTATGGATTGAGCGCCGCAAAGCGCTTTACGATTCGCTGAACCTGCGCCCATGATAGCGCACGCATCGTATCTGCATCGATATGCGCTTCCGTGCCCACGCGCGGAATAGCGCCACCCGATTGCGTGGCGATAATCGCCATCGAATCGGTATCTTCCATTGCATAGGTGCCCCCGAGATCGGTTACGCAACGCTCCAGCATGGCAAGCATGAGACGAGCTCCGCTTGTGATAAGCGAGGCCAGCGGCGAGAAACAAAATTCGCCGGCCTCTTCGGGATGCTTTACGCAACAGATGTACGGCGCGGAGTCGATTCCGTAACAGGTCACCTCGACCGTCTCGTCGCTCTCGCGTTGGAGCATCTCTGCGAAGATGCCATAACTAGTCGCATTCGCGAGCACTTTCAGCGCGACGTTGTAGCGCTCGCGGTCTTCTTGTGAGAGGTTCTGTTGCACCGAAAGTACCTTGCGCTGTTCGATAATTCGGCGGAAGAAATCGCCACAGCGCGGGTCAATTGGAACCGTGCCAAGCAGCTTGACCGGCTTGAGGTCTTCGAGAGTCCCTTCGGGCGCGATTCGGAATGCGTCAACTATGCGCGGAATGCGTCCCGTGAGAAGCACCGAGGCGATGACATCCGGCAGTGCATACCAAACGCCGTCCTCGGGATTATCCGAATACGCATAGACGTGGTTAACCGCCACCTGAAAGTCGTTACTCTCATTTGAATAGGGAGCGCGAATCGGTAGAACGTCGCCGTTTGGAATGATACGCACGAACGCACTAAAATTCGTCCAGCTCAACGGGTCGAAGAGTTTCTTTAGGGTGATGTCACGCAGAAGGGCCTCGATTTCGTCGCGACAGTCCGTGATGATGCGAACCCGTTTGGCGATCACAAACTCCCAGAGCGCCATAAGGCTGTTCACTGTCGGGTACATCGAGAGAAAATCGCAGTAGACAACCGGCACCGGCAGCTTGCGAACATGGGCGCTCGTGCGCCCGCCGTAAAACGCAGACTGAGCATAGCCCAGATACTTCATCGGGAATTGTTGGCGTTGCAGGACCGGCGCGATGTTCATGGCGCGCAGATACGCTTTCCCGATTGAAGCGGGAGAGTAAGCCTTGGTTGCCTGCAACGGGATCGGATGACGCTTAAATTCGACCATCGCCCTGTCATCGAGCTCGGCAGTCGCGCGAACGTCTCGCCGACAGTAATCGATATATTCATCGGTGACAGTACCGTGCTCTTGTGCCTTTGTTTTCGGATGCTCAACGGCAAAGGTCCGGCAAGCCGATTCGAGTGAGTGTCCTCGGTCCGTCAGCGCAAAAACCAGCGTTCGCAAGTCTAAGAAATGACCACGAAACTTATAGCCCTCTTCCGGTTGGCCCGAAGGGGAATGTTCCGGAATACGATCCGCCTTGTCCGGCGTAGCCCTCCCAGTAAAGCCTTTGAGAGCGCGTTTGCTATCGATATGCTTGATGGCGATATTGGGACGGAAGCGATCGGCGCGCAGCCGTCCGGTTCCATCGTCGTACTGCGAAAGATTGAGCGAGAAGCCGCCAGCGAATCGACCGCGCGCTTTGGCAAAACCGCTGGCCATTCTGCTCACATCGAAAGGCAGATTGAAACCCACGACGCGGCAGCGTCCCTTGTAAGCCGCTAGATAAAACCTCTCCACGAATTCGGACAGCGGAAGCAGCTGTAGAACGTGGCTCGCTGGCCAGTCGGTGTCAGCCCGGCGCTTTTGCGCATAGCGTTTGAGAGTGCGCCGCTCGTTGTGATTCAGGTTGCGTGAATAGACCAATCCCTCTTCAACGCACGGCCCGCCCTCGGAATAGTAGCGATAGCAACCAAACGTCATAGCCTGCAACGCATCGATGCGGGTTTCAAAATCTAGGACAAGCCTGCGCGTGGGAAGGTCGGTATGCGCTATCTCACGCTTCGAGCGCTTCTTCGCATCTCCCAAATCGGGGAAGACGCGCAGCGCCATGCGCAGTGAATCAATGGGGGTTATTTTGGCCACGGGGGAGTCCACTGTGCAATTGGCGTTTGTTTCCACCACTGCTCCCCGCGCTCGTTTTGCAGAACCTCATCGAGCGCTTCGAGTAAATGCGCAACCGGATAGATAAGCGCGTTCAACAGATAGATAATCAGATCGGCGAATCCACGGAGCGCTGCGGCTGCGGCAAGCAGTGGGCTTCCGTCCGGGTTTTGCAGCGTTCGTGCAGGCCAGTCGTACTGATTAACCGAGAGGATCGCGCGATGGTCATTTGCCGGAAGAGCGACGGTAAGCGCGCTGTTGCGTTGGCCCGCGACGTGATGCGGTTCCTGGGATGACTTTTCTGAGGCAATTAGCATGCACTCATAGCAGATCACCGGATTGCGATTGGTGAGCAGCGCTTCTGGTCGTGTTTCGACTTGCGCCCCCGGTCGCAGCTGGGGACAGGTAGCGCAACGCCGCTGCGCAGCACGACGCACGGCAGCGGCGCTGCGAGCATCTGCCGCTATCGGATCGCGCTGCCGTCGCGCTGCCACTGCTATGCAGCCTTCGCGTAAATGGACTCGAATGACAGCTCGCCCACGTTCCCCAGTCGCTCTAATTCATCCGGATCGGTTATCAGCGGTAAGCGGCTCCCGTCGGCACCGCTGACGCTCTTGCCGCGAAACGCTCGTAGCTTCGAGGTGTCGCCGGTATCGATGAACCACTGCACGGCTTCCCAATACTCGGCCAGCTGCGTTGCCTCGCGCGAAGAGCGAGTGGCGATTTCCGCCAGTCCCTCACGTGTCGGCACCACGAGCATGCGCAGCAGACTGTCGCTGCTCTTGGCCGCGTAGCGTCCAGTCGCGCCCTTGCGCAGTGCCGGTGCGCCCAGGCGCGCGACGGTGCGTGGATCAACTCCGTATTCGCGTGCCGCACTAGTGAGCGAAAGTTTGCCACTGCGCATAGCAGTAATGGCATGGGTAACAGCGTTCCAGCGCTGTTGGAACTCTGGCGATCTGGCTGTATATTGCCCGGCGTTACGCGGTCGTCGCACCGTGGCGCGTTGACGCACGCGCCCCTTCTTCCTTATAATTGCCATAGCTGAACGACAGCAACCCTAGAGGGCCGACGAGTGCATTTCGTCGGCCCCGTCGTTTGTAGCATTACGCCGCATCGGAACCGGATGAACTCTGAAGGTAGTACGCTTTGCCGGATTTGCGCAGGCGCACATCGGGAATCGCCCCATGTTTCTTGACGAAGGCTTGGGCCGATTTCATCTGCGCGTCGCGCTTTTCGTTGGAACCGAACGTGAGGAGCTCTTCGCCACGCCCGTCATTCGGTACAATCGTCACAGCCCAACGGTCCTGGTTTTCGAATCCGCGCTCGGGTTGAAACTCGATGGCCTTGACGGCGAACGCGAGGTCCTTTTCAATTAGCTCGCCCTTATCGGCATACGGGATTGCCGACGAGAAGGCGAACGCGGCGCCATTTGACGATGCGCGCCGACGTGGTTTCGTAGTCGTTTTCATTACTGATTCTCCCTGTAGGATTGTGCTATTTGCTTGCGCGCCTTACCGATGTCCAATAGAAAGCGCGCCTCTTGTTCTAGCAATTCGAGAACATCCGAAGCTTTTTGAGGACCCATCGTGGTGAAGCAAGCCTGCGCGATTGAAAGCGGGTCGTCGGTCCAACCTGCCACGTTCGAATAGCCGTCGCTATCGGAATATGGGTCTTCGAGTGACTGAAGCAGCCGCTTGATGTAGCCGCTGACGGATTTCTGCTCTTTGGTTGCTTTAGCAAAGCGAATCGGGTCCAGAAGGGCGATGTCCGATTCAATCGCTCCGGGTCTGCGTTCGGGAACGCGGTAATTCGGTAATCCGCTTTGCAATCGCAGCGCGCCGATAGTTTCATGGTGCAGGCCTGTGCGCCGACCGATTTCGCGGTCGGAATATTCGGGATGAGCGCTCAGTAATTTGGACGCATACGCTTTGCGATCCGATTGCGTCAGCGGCTTGCCGTGCGTCGCATTCAGCTCAAAAGCCAACCGGAAATAATCGCCCTCGGGCGGCGTGTCGATTACTTTGCACGTGATGTACTCAAGTCCAAGCTGCGCCGCCGCTTCATATCGATGCCATCCGTCAATTAGTACCGCGCTCTGGCCGCGCATCGCGACGGTTATGGGTGGCCAATTCTCAGGCGCTTCCATGAGAGCCGCAATATGCTCTTTGTCTAGGGGACCGCAACGCGGTTGAAGAGCGGCGTCGAGATCAATGCAATCTAATGGCAATGTTTCAATTGTCGCGTTCATGAATGATTCACTTTCCGGCGTTGTGCATTACGGACTATACCTACGGCATAGAGCGACAACAGCGCAACGATGCCGACAGCTTCTAGCGCCCCGACAACGGTTTTCTTGAACTTACGCCAGCGTGTCCGCAGCGATGGTGATTTTTTGTTAGTGGGGTGTGGCTCTCCAGTAATGTTCGGGGTCGGCGTTGGAGCGTAGATGACTTCAACTTTCGAGTAACGCGGATGCTCGCGCACGATCTTTCTAACCCAACGCTTGGAGCGCCCGACTACATCCGCAATCTGATCATCGGATAGGCGGCCATCATCGAGCAGCTTCTTCGTAAGCTCTAAGCACTCGGCGCGAGTCACGACCGCGCTTCCTTTGAAAGGCTGGCGTCACGATCACCAACCGGCTGTAAGAGCTCATCCGCCGAGCGCGCGAAGAGCCGAGAGAGCTGCGCGGCCTGCTTCGAGCTGGGTCGCAGCCGCCCGGTCTCCATGAGCGAAATCGCGCTCGCCGTGAAACCCTCACCAAGGGCGTTCGCCAGGGCAACCTGGGTCCAGCCGTTCGAGCGCCGCATAAACTCTAGTAGCGTCATATAGAAATGTGTGTCCAGCTCCTTTCCGCCCTCATTTTAGCCCCTTGGCAAGGGATTTGTCACGATAATACAGAGGTATATTGTGAGGTTTTTTCAAATATAGACTCTGAAAATGTGTCCGGCAGAAGGCAAGAAGAAGCGCTACGTCACCCGTGGGCGGGCCAATCTTCCGAATTCCCGCACGATGCAGTGGCTGAACGACGAACGTGAGCAGCGCGGTTTATCACTGAGGGCCGTCGCAGACGCTATCGGCTACCGCAATGCCGAGCGCGTCGGCAAATATTTTCGTCTGCAGATCGTGCCGGGATCGGACATGGTTCGCAAACTGGCCATCGCCGTCGGCGTTTCACCTATAGAGGCACTTTGGTCCAGCCACCATTACAGTGCCGTTTTCGATTATTTCGATAAGCTCTATAAGCTCGGATGGGCGTGGATGCACGACGACCGTTTGCATCTGGACGAGCGCGGTGCGGCATTTCTTCTACACTACGCTCCGCCAGCCGGAACGGAATGGGTCGAAGCTGACTTATCGCAACCGCCCGATACTCTCGCGCACCGGTACCATGTCGCGACAATCTACAATCAAGCGGGCGTCTTCGCAACCATAGCGCTTCCACGACCGATGGCGTGCGCAATTCTGTTGGCCATTGGGATGTTTCCTCGACGTGGTGATAAGTCGCAGAAAGAAGTCCCTACATTCATCAGAGACTTGGCGCTTGTCGCAGATGAAATGTTATCGCTCGCTGACGTGGCGCGGGTACCATCGCATCTTTATCACATGCGCAAACCTTTGAAAGAAGCAGAGAAGATTTTGCCTTGGCGCGTTTATGGTACGCCGATGCAGCTCTCCATTGTCGCGGAGTACGTCCATCATTGGTGCGATACCGTCTGCAAAGGATATGCTGACTTTGCAAGAGTGGCTCTGTATTCCGAAGGTGGATTTGTTGGCGACCCACACAAAAATGAAAACCTTTGGCAATGGCAGAGGGCCGAAATTCCGTCGTTGGATGATCTTCGTCTCGTCATAAAACCTAAATAGCACTAAAGGACCCTCGACCCGCGCTAACGGGCCGAGGGCTTCGCACCAGGAGAGGTTAGCTCCAGATGCACGTACACGATACCACAGCCCCGCCGATCCGCGACGGCGTTTTGATGCTCAGCGGCTACGGCATTCGCGTCAGTGTGGACGCTCGGCACTTACATGTCCGCGACGGCGTTGGCCGCAATCGACGCAGCGGCAAATTCGCCAAGGCGACAAGCCGCTTAAAGCGTCTGCTAATTATGGGCCAAACAGGCTTCATTACGCTGCCTGCTTTGCGCTGGCTCCACGACATTGGCGCGGCGTTCGTGCAACTGGACTATGATGCGCGAATCCTGGCCGCTTCGATAGGGGGCCTCGATAATGCCATCCTGCGAAGAGCACAGGCCTTTGCGACCGTTGGCGAAAACCGCGTTACGCTTGCGGCTTCGCTACTCACTCCGAAAATTCAGGCTCAGGCGGCTGTCCTCGAATCCTTTGAGATTGCCGATGCAAAGGCGTTAGCTGAGCCCCTTACTGCAATCGAACGCGCCGATTTATTCGAAGATGTCCTGCTGGCGGAACGGCAAGCAGCCAATACCTACTGGAATATGTGGGCGCCGATCACGATGCAATTCGCTCGGCGCGACGCAGTTCCCGATCACTGGCGCACATTTAGGACTCGGCGCTCCCCGTTAACGTCGCAGCCGCGCAATGCGTCAAATCCGATAAACGCCGTATTAAACTACGTCTACACGCTACTCGAAGTCGAATCGCGCATCGCCTTGATCGAGCGCGGCTTAGACCCCGGCCTGGGCTTGTTCCACGCCGACTCAGCCAATCGCCAATCGCTCGCAACGGATGTCATGGAGCCAGTGCGCCCTCACGTTGACGCCTTCGTCCTGAACCTTTTAAGGACGCGGGCATTCGCGGCCAAAGATTTCTTCGAAACACGCGAGGGCGGCTGTAGACTTTCAGCTTCACTCACGCACGAGTTGGCAGCGACCATGCCAACCTGGGGGCAGCTGGTTAGCCCGTATGCTGAAATGATAACGCGCCATGTCGTCCTCGTGGCTAAGAGCGGCTATCTCGGTCCGATGATTCAAAATAAACCGCAAAAGCGTTCATTGAACAGAGGCCGCTTAAAAATTCGCACCGCGAAGATTGCACTGCCGAGTATTCCAAAAGCACCGACGGCTTTGCCGCGTCTGCGCAACGCTTGTCGCAATTGCGCTAAGGTCTTGCCCGTCACCGATAGATTGTTTTGCGATGAGTGTCTGCCGCTGCGTCAGGCGGAGCAATTCCGCGAGAACTTTGGAAATAGACTTGCCGGGCTCGAAAAACTCGCCGTGCTCCGGGCGCAAGGCCGCGATCCCAGAGACACTGAGCCTGTGCGTCAAAAGCGAAGGGCAAAAGCCAGCGCGAATCGTCGCGCAGTGGTGGCTTGGAAAGACGACGGATCGCTTGAGCGGGTTGATTTCACGCGGGATATCCTGCCAAATGTTCAGCGCGTTCCGATAAATATTCTGAGCAAGGCGCTTCAGTGCTCGCCTTCATATGCGTGCAAGATTCGAAGCGGTAAACATACGCCGCACAAGCGCCATTGGAAAGCCCTACTGCAGCTGGCTAATAAATAGTCGAAAAGAAGCTTTGGGCGACGCCTATGGCTTTCCCAATAAGTCTGTTAAATCAGCCAGCGTCTTTGAGGATTTTTCGGCGTCCCTGCGAGCGCGCTCGATAGCTAACCTTATTGCGCGAGGCGTCGAAGGTTCGACTGGTCTTTCGGCCTTACCACTGGCAACCTCGTCCAAGGAAATCTCAAGAGCCCTCGCAAGCCGGACTACCGTGTTCCAACCAGGATTCCCGGGCCGTCCAGATTCTAGCGATGAGAGCTGAGGCACTGACATTCCAACCGCTTTGGCGACTTGGCGGAGAGTTAGGCCACGAGCCTCTCGGGCAGCTCGAACCGCTTTGCCGATAGTCTTTACCACTGTGGCGGACTTCGTAGCCTGCATACCAGTTTATTTTGAGCGATTTCATAATGTTGGAGGACTGTAGATTATGTAATAACTAAACATCAGCCACACGGCCATGTTTCAGAAATCGATGAATTGCAATGCTTCCAACGGAGCGCCAGGCGAAGGGTGAGCAATACACTTTTTTACGGCGACAATCTGGATGTAATGCGTCGTTATCTGGCTGACGAGTCGATCGATCTCATCTACCTGGACCCGCCCTTCAATTCGAACGCCGATTATAACGTACTTTTCGCGGAACACGGCGGAGAAAAAGCCGCCGCGCAAATAAAAGCATTCGAGGACACTTGGGAATGGACGATTGAAACGGCGCGAACGCTTGAAGAATTGGTCGAAGAAGGCGGCATCGTTTCCGAGACGCTGCAAGGTTTATACAAGATACTCGGCGCGTCCAACACGATGGCTTATCTGATCATGATGGTTCCGCGCCTAACGGAAATGCGGCGCGTTCTCAGGAGTGAAGGTAGCATTTATCTTCATTGTGACCCAACTGCGAGCGCATACCTCCGCCTCATTATGGATGCTATCTTCGGAACGCGTTGCTTCCAAAACGAAATCATCTGGAGTTATCGTCGCTGGCCGACAAAAACGCGACGGTATCAAAAGATGCACGACGTTATTCTTTTTTACGCCAAGTCACAAAGGCCAGGCACGTTTCACGTTGAGTACGAGCCCAATAGCGAGAGCTACGTAAAACGCTTTAAGGGCAACACGCAAGTCCTCGACGTGGTAACGAGGACCCGAAAGATTCCAGTGGATGAACCGTCAAAGGGCCTGCCGCGCCGCGACGTTTGGGACCTTTCTATTATTGCTGGCTCAGGAGCAGAACGGCTCGGCTACCCTACGCAAAAACCCGAGGTACTCTTGGATCGTATCATCGCGACGAGTAGCAATCCAGACGACATTGTGCTAGACCCGTTTTGCGGTTGCGGGACGACGATTGCAGCGGCGCAACGGCTAGGACGGCGTTGGATCGGTATCGATATAACACATTTGGCTATCGGCTTGATCAAGCATCGTTTAATCAATCAATTTGGTGATGCGATCACCGAAACGTATAGCGTTCGGGGCGAGCCTACCGTCCTCGAAGAGGCTCAAGCCCTGGCGAAAGAGGACGAACATCAGTTTCAGTTCTGGGCCTTAGGGCTCGTCGGCGCACGACCAGCGCAGTCAGAACAAAAGAAAGGTGCAGACTACGGAATTGACGGCAACATTTACTTTCATGACGACCCACGCGGAAAAACGAAACGAATCATTTTATCCGTAAAGGCGGGAGAGAATATCGGCCCCGCGATGGTGCGCGATCTTCATGGCACAGTGTCACGGGAAAAGGCAGAAATAGGGGTTCTCATAACGATGGCGCGGCCTACTCCAGCTATGGAAAAAGACGCGGCGAAAAGCGGTTTCTACGTATCACCCATGGGCGGCAGGCATCCGAAAATCCAAATCCTTACCATTGAGCAACTTCTGGCGGGCAAAAGTATTGATTATCCGGCACGATCCCAAAGGACTGACGTGACCTTCAAGAAGGCGAGGCGGATCGTATCCGAGATGCCTGAACTTCCGATCTAAGATTCGCTACTGACCAGGAGTTCGTAGAGCAAGATTTTTCCGGGTAGCTCTTGCCGCACTGCCGGTCTCGGTGCTTTAACAAGGCCTTGGCCGTCCCTCGCTAACGCAGTACAATGAGAACTTCTCGGAGGCTCGTGAAGCGAGATATCGCGCCGCATGCGAGTGACGGTGCGCAAAGGAGTTTTACATGAATGTATGGCTTGTGCGTGCAGGACGAAGCGGTGATCGCGAAGACCTAGCACTCGCCGAAGGCATTGCAACGATTGGTTGGGGCGAGCTCGGTGACTTGTCTCGTTTTCCGACTAAAGCGGATGTGCAGAGCGCCCTTGCCGAGTGCCATCCAGATGCAAATATCGGTCGGCTGCGAAACTGGGCTGGGCAAGTCTGGGCTTTTTACCAGTCAATAAGTCTCGGCGACATCGTTGCGATGCCTTTAAAAAAGCGGGCCGCAATTGCTTTCGGTTATGTTAGAAGTGCATACAACTATCTTGAGCAATATAAGGAAATCGATGCTTGTCACGCTCGCACCGTTGAATGGATTAAGAAAGACGTTCCCCGTAGCAATATAGACCAGGACCTGCTGTATTCTCTTGGCGCGTATATGACGGTCGCGAAGATAAGCCGAAACAATGCGACCGCGCGAGTTTTACTCCTTGTAGAGGGAACCCCGGATTCAATAGCGCGAGTGCCCGAACTTTCTGTGGATGACACGCCGGAGCCACCGGCGGAATTATTCGATGTTGAACGCGCAGCGCGCGATGCGATTGTGCGGCTAATTGGCAAACGCTTTCGTGGTCACGATCTGGAAAGGTTGATCGCTGCTATCCTAACTGCCGACGGATACAACGTAGATCGAACACGAGCTGGCGCCGACGGAGGCGTAGACTTAATGGCAGCACGCGGCGAACTGGGATTTGATGAACCGCGAATCTGCGTACAGGTAAAGTCAAGCGATTCACCTGAAGACGTGCGTGCGATTCGCGAGCTTCAAGGGGCGTTGAAAAACTTTGGAGCGGATCATGGACTGTTTGTGTCGTGGGGCGGTTTTCGCTCCTCTGTTTATGGCGAAGGCCGTCGGTCATTTTTTCAAGTGCGGCTCTGGGATTCCGACGATCTTGTGGACGCCATACTAAGAGTTTACGAGAACCTACCGGATGAAATCCGGAGCGAGCTACCTCTCAAGCGAGTGTGGGCGCCTGTCGCTGAAGACTCATAGCCGAATGAATACGATAGTTCATAGCTGAATGTCGATGACGGCGAGAAATTGGACCCACTGACCCTTCTCGGGATAGCCATTGCGGCCAACCTTACCAGCGACTGGGTAAAAGCCCGAGTCCCACAGCTTTTTGGCGCAGGTTTAAAAAACGTGGATGAGGAGCGCAAGTTCTTTCCTGCTGCGACACAGCAAACCATTATAGTGAACATCGGTGATTATATCAGTTCTATTGATTCGACTCTAGCCCGCGAGATAAACAATGGCCACATTTTATCTCGCGATGCAGATAGCCGCCTCAATGAACCTATTATCCAAACGATTCTTTCGAAGGCGACCCGAATTGGCGCTAACAGTTCTGATTCTCTGGTTCATGGAAACCTAGCGGAGCTCGTGGCGTTAGCCCTGCAGAGCAAGAGCGACTCGTCGTCTTCAGCTGTAATCGACATGGCAACTGACGCGTTAAATTATCTTCGTCCAACGCACTTACGTCAGCTCGCGCTAATTTATTTTGTAAAGGAAGCAGTGCCTCCGGTTAAGATCGATGAAATTGCGACTGAGGCCGATCGTATTCAGATGCAGGCTAAACTGGTCGCATGGATTCGGTGCCACTTCGAGGCTCTCAATGAGGTGGTTCTACGCTATGACGACGCATTGTTGCTTGACGAGCTCGGTATTGTAAGATTTCGTCACAAGACCAGCGGCTTTGGAGACCCAAGCTTTGATTCAAGCCCAACGAGAGACGCAATCGGAAGACTTTTTGTTCCTGGCGAAGTAACTGCCGACCCTGAACCAGTTCGTTGGTTATTCGGACAGTTTCAAACGATTGGAAGCGCTGGCGCATTGACCGCCAATCACTTTGCAGTTCGGCTGAGTGGCATTGCGTTAGGGTATTTAACGCTCTGTGCTCTCCTGAACCAGCCGCCCGATCTTGAAACCCTTCGATAAGTCCGAACCCGCGCGGCCTGGGTGTAAGCCGCGCGGCTTCTAGGCATAGTGCCCCGCCACTAGGCGCTAAGCGACCCAACCGCCTCACTCCCGGCACAGGGGGGGCCTCGTTTTCGGGCGTCCTGTCTCCTATCCCGCGGTGACGAGCACGTGCACCGTTCCCGTTTCTTGAAACTCCGTTCGCAGCTCGGGCGGCAGCGCCGAACGCTCGCCCCAGAGTTCGCCTGCCAAAATCGTTGCCGACGGCTCGGAAAGACGCGCGCGAAGCTGCGCGAGCGCCCATTCGTGGGCTTTTGCGATGAGCACATCAAGCGTCGGCGCGCCGGGAGGAAGGAGGCGAAGAATTCGCGCGTTGCCCATGCGAGCGCTGATACCGCGCTCGCGCTCGATCGCGCGCTGGTCCGGTTCGCCGGGATTGCGCGGTAAATCAAAAGATTCGACCCGTCCGCGCAGGAGCACGCGAGCGCCCGCGTGCGGAAGCGATCCTCGTGTTGTGACGGCCAGCTTCGCTCCGTCGTCTGCCGCGCAAATAAAAGCGCTGCCGTCGTTTTGAGCGCCATTCGGATCGAGAACGGTACACGCAAAACGCGCCGTTTTTCCCGAAAGCGTGGGCGGCTGGGCCGAAACGTGTAATGCCGCCACGCACCAACCCGCCGCCAGGGCGACCGCAGCGCACGCGCGAAGCGGCAGAAGCGACGAACGTGCGAGCGCAATCCAGCCGCAGAGCACGACGCATGCGCACAGCGTCAATCCGCGCGCCTCCGGGGAAAAAGGCTGCGCGGCGGCCGCGCCCAACGTGGCAGCGGCGCCTAACAGCAAAAGCGGGGAACGTTCCGGCACGTATCGCAACTGCGACGAGACGGCAAGAATTAAAGGAGCTGCAATGCGGATCATGGTCACCGGCGGGGCCGGATTCATCGGGTCGCACGTGACCGATGCGTACTTGGCGGCCGGCCACGAGGTGCTGGTTCTCGACGCGCTGTGGGAACATGGCGGCGGCCGTCGTCAAAACGTCCCCCCTCGCGCGTTATTCATGCACATGGATATCCGCGACGAATCGATTGCCCGAATTTTTCAAGAGTTCAAGCCGGAGATCGTGAGCCACCACGCGGCGCAAGCGAGCGTGGCGATCGGCTCGCGCGATCCAATCTACGACGCGCAAGTGAACGTCGTCGGGCTGCTCAACATCCTCGAAAACTCCGTCCGCCACGGCGTTCAAAAGATTGTTTACGCTTCAAGCGGGGCAATATTCGGAACGCCGGAACGCCTGCCGATGAACGAAACCACGCCGCAACGTCCCGAATCGCCATATGGCATTACGAAGATGGCCGGCGAACACTACCTGCGCTTCTTCCAACACGAGCGCGGGCTCGAATTCACGTCGCTGCGCTACGGCAACGTGTACGGCCCGCGGCAGGATCCCAATGGCGAAGCCGGTGTGATCGCGATCTTCATCGGGAAGTTCTTGGCTAAAGAAGGTGTGCGCATCGACTCCGACGGCGAGCAGACGCGCGATTACGTTTACGTGCGCGACGTAGCATCCGCCAACCTCGCAGCGTTGGAACGCGGCAGCGGCGGCATGTATTGCATCGGAACGAATAAACGCACGAGCGTGAATCATATCTACGACGAGCTCTGCAAGGTATCGGGGTTTGAAGCACCGACCGAGCAGGCTCCCAAGCGTCCAGGCGACGCGCGCGACGCGCAATTCGATTGGGCGCTCGCAAAGAAAGAGCTGGGCTGGTCTCCCGGTACGGAGCTGAGCGATGGAATTCGCGAAACGTATGAGTATTTTAAGGATGCGCTGCCGGTAACCCGGTGAAGATCCCACTCGCGCTCGTACGCGCGTCGACGCCGTTCGTCATGTGGGCAGCTTCCCTGCGGCGCCGTTTGCTGCCGCCGCAGTTTGCTCTCCTGGAACTGGCGACGGCGACATGGCCCGCGCTCGCGCTACGAGCGATCATCAAAGTAGGTATCGCGGACCGGCTGGCCCACAGTTCAGCCACACCGGGGGAATTGGCCAGCGATCTCGATCTGCACGAACAAAGCGTGCGTCGCGTATTGCGTTTGCTCTCCGGCTACGACATCGTGCGCGAGGTGCCGGGTGGGAAATTTGAACTTACGCGGATAGGACGCTACGCGGCTAACGATACGCGCGAAAGCGTCGCGGACTTCGTGCGCTATGCAGGCGAGCCTTGGCAGCTGGGCGCTTGGGAACGCCTGGACGAAACACTCCGCAGCGGCGTTCCGGCGTTCGAAGTCGTGCACGGGAGCGGGTTTTTTGAATATGCAAGCTCGCACCCCGAAATGGGCGAACTCTTCGACAGCGCGATGACGTCGGTCGCGCCCCTCTACGGTGTCGCGGTAGCACATGCCTACAATTTCTCGCGTGCTTCGCCGGTCGCCGACGTCGGAGGGGGCGCAGGCTTGATGTTACGCGCGATCTTGCGTGCCTATCCGGACGCCAAAGGCGTCCTCTTCGATCTGCCGGGCGCGATTTCGCGAGCTCCGCACGTTCTCGGCGCCGAATCCGCACGCGTTCGTATTGAGGCCGGCGACTTTTTCGAACGGGCGCCGTCCGGCGCGCGAACCTACGTACTCAGTCACGTTCTGCACAATTGGGACGATGAGCGCGCAGTAAAGATCCTGCGCAACATCCGCCGGGAGTTGCCGGCCGACGGGCGCGTGCTCGTCGTCGAAACGGTCCTTGACGGCAAGCCGAACCGCTGGAGTGCCGGGAACCTGAACGACATGCAGATGCTCACGCTGGTGCGCGACCGCGAACGAACGCGCGCCGAGTATTCGGAGTTGTTGCGCCAAGCCGGCCTCGCTGTCAAGCGCATCATTCCGACGTCCGCAGCCGAGTCGATTCTTGTCGCGAGGAGCTTCAGCTCGTAAGGCAAGAACTTCAAGCGAGTGTTGCACCTGATCCTCGCCGCGGCGATGCAAGCAAGCCCCACGCCTTCGCCGTCAGCAACTCCGCTGAAGACCATAAGCTCCGTCATTTCCAAGCCGATTAGACGGATTGTGTACTCCGTCGACATGTCGGCGCGCGTCAGTGGCATGGCCGGAGGCGATGCCGCGCACGACTCGAGCGTTGACATTGATCACCTCAACCACAGCGCCGCCGGCGGCGGGACGCCGGTCGCGTGGCAAGACTCCGGACAAGGGACCGTCACCGTCGACGTGATGCACGTCCTAGGAGACGGAAGCTTGGTACTGATTGTCGAGGAGAAGGCGGGGAGACGCCGGACGGAGCCATTGCTTGTTGGAGTTACCGCTCAGGGATCATTGGTTCTCTCTGCGCAAGCGTACCGCGATTTGTTGCCCGAGGAAGCCCAGCTGGCATCCTTGATGGCCCGTTATTCCGTAGTGGGTCAAAATATTTTCCCAGGGAGCTCGTGGGAATTGCAAGAGCACTGGGCGGGCGACAGCACGACGGATTACACCGTGAAATCGAGGGACGGCGACGATGCCTTAATTTTCGTGAAAGGGTCTGAGGTCGGCAAGGATATTGCCGCTACGAGGTACGGTTTTACCGGCACCATGAAGTACGACCTGAAGCATTCGACCTTGCTCAACGGCGAATTTGACACATTTCAAACAGGGGACGAGCTAGGGTCGTCGTTGCGCTTGCAAATGCATGCCGTCTACCGCCTTCTCACCGACTCGATGGGAGCGAAGGTCCCTTAAGCCACGATATTGAGTAACTTGTCCGCAACGAAAATCTTCTTGCGGATCTCTTTCCCGTCGAGCTGAGCTTGCACCGGCGGCTGAGCGATTGCTAACGCATATGCGTCGTCTTCCGAGATGCCCGGCGCAACGTCGAGGCGCGCGCGGATTTTGCCGTTGACCTGCACGACCAGCGTAATGGATTCTACGGCGAGCGCACGTTCGTCGGGCTCGAGGTAGCGCTCCAAATGTACCGTCGTTGTGTGACCTAATTGTTCCCATAACTCGTCGGCGAGATGCGGCGCGAAGGGCGCGATGATCAACGGCAGCGCGTGCACCGCATAGGCAACTGCCGGCGAATCCGGTGCCCGTTGTTCGAGTGTCGTGAGCGCGTTAACATATTCGTCGAGCTTCGCAACGGTCGTATTATAATGAAAGCGCCGGGAGAGCGTTTCGTCAACGGCCGACTTCGCGGCCACGTGCACGGCACGCAACAGCGCCTTTTCGTCGTCGGCCGAAACTTGCGGAAGTGCACGCGGGTCGGCTTGCCGGGCGCGCGCCAAAAAGGGTTCGCACGCGCGCCAGACTCGGTTGACGAAGCGGACGCGTCCGTTGATGCCCTCGTCGGTCCAGTCGCTCGTATCTTCGGGCGGCGTGACGTAGAGTAAGAATAAGCGCATCGCGTCGACGCCGCGCCGTTCGACGATCTCGTCGATGCCGATCACGTTGCCGCGCGACTTGCTCATTTTCTCGCCGTTGTAGAGCACCATGCCCTGATGGAACAACCGCGTGATCGGTTCGTCGGCGCCTGTGACCCAAGCGCGGTCGTGAAAGAATTTATAGAAGAAACGCGAGTAGAGCAAGTGCAGCACCGCATGCTCCGCGCCCCCGATATATTGATCGATCGGCATCCAGTAACGCGCAATCTCCTGATCCCAGGGTTTGCCCGAATTGTGCGGATCGAGATAACGCAGATAATACCAGGACGATTCGAAGAACGTATCCATCGTGTCGCTCTCGCGCTTCGCCGGACCGCCGCATGTGGGGCAGGTCGTGTTGCTGAATGCCGGATCGTTCGCAAGTGGCGAGCCTTCGCCGGTTATCGGAACGTCGGCCGGCAACAAGACGGGGAGCTGATCGTCGGGTACCGGCACCTCGCCGCACTTTTCGCAATAGACGATCGGAATCGGCGTTCCCCAATACCGCTGGCGTGAGACGAGCCAGTCGCGAAGACGGTAATTGACTTTGGGCTCGCCTAAGGCCAGCGCGACGAGCCGGTCTGCGATAGCTTTGCGCGCGCGCGCGCTCGACATGCCGGTGAAATCGCCGCTTGCGATCAGCCGTCCGTCTTCCAGAAACGCTTCGTTTAGCGGAGCGCTGACGTCGGCACCGGGCGGCGCGACCACCATTGCGGCCGGCAGCGCGTTCTTGCGCGCGAACTCGAAATCGCGCTGATCGTGCGCCGGCACGCCCATCACCGCGCCCGTGCCGTATTCGGCGAGCACATAATTGGTGACCCAGATCGGCACGCGTTCGTGCGAAAGCGGATTGATCGCATAGGCGCCGGTAAAAATGCCTTCCTTTTCCATGAGGCTCGTTCGTTCGAGCTCCGATTTGGAACGCAGACTTTGCACGAACTGCTCGACCGCGGCGCGCTGTTTCTTGGTGACGATTTTCGAAACGGTGGGATGTTCGGGCGCAACTGCCAGATATGTGGCGCCAAACAGCGTATCCAGCCGCGTGGTGAAGACGCTGATGCGCTCTTCGGAGTTCTCGACGGCGAAGGTGAACTGAGCGCCTTCGCTGCGCCCGATCCAGTTGCGCTGCATCGTGCGCGTGCGCTCGGGCCAGCCATCCAGTTTCTCGAGATCGTCGAGCAGCCGGTCCGCGTACTCCGTAATCTTCAGAAACCACTGCGACAGATTGCGGCGCTCGACCAAATGTTCGCAGCGCCAGCAGCGACCGTCGATCACTTGTTCGTTTGCCAGCACCGTGTGGTCGTGCGGGCACCAGTTGACGGGCGCCTCGCGCTTGTACGCCAGGCCGTGTTCGTAGAGGCGTAAGAAGAGCCACTGATTCCAGCGGTAATACTCCGGCTCGCAGGTCGTAATCTCGCGGGACCAGTCGTAGCTGGTTCCCATCAGCCGGACTTGACGCTGCATGTTCGCAATGTTTGCCCGCGTCCACTTGTCCGGATCGGCCCCGTGCGCGATCGCCGCGTTTTCGGCCGGCAAGCCGAACGCATCCCAGCCCATCGGATGGATGACGTTGTAGCCGAGCATGCGCATCATGCGTGCGATCGCATCGCCTAGCGAATAATTTTTCGCGTGGCCGACGTGCAGATCGCCCGATGGGTACGGAAGCATCTCCAGCGCGTAGTATTTTTGCTTCTCCACGTCTTCGCGCGCGCGGAAGGTGGCCTGCTCGTCCCAGCGCTGCTGCCACTTTTGTTCTACGGCTCGATAATCGTACGCGTCGGCCATCGGAATCACCCATATAGGGCCGGAAAGGGCGCTAACCCTTTCCTCGCTCGCGTTCCGGCGTGAACGTACGGTGTGAAAATTCTGGCTATCGCGGGCGCAGCCGTTATCCTGGTCGCGCTCGCTTTTTTGCATCCGGCGCCGCGGCCGCCCGCTATCTCGGCGAGAGCCCCCGTTGTCGCGGGCTCCCCTGGTGTCATGGTGGGCGAGGCGGGTTGTCATCCTGAGCAGCGCGCGTGCGCGCGAGTCGAAGGGCACGGTCGTGCGAAGTCGAGACCCGCACCGCAGCTCGTCGTCTACGTCGCCGGCGAAGTCAGGCATCCCGGACTCTACCGCGTTCCGCCCGGCGCGCGAGCGAACGACGCCGTCGAGAAGGCGGGAAGCTTTTCGAATGCGGCCGACCGCGCCGCTGTGAACCTCGCGGAGATCGTGCAAGACGGCGAAGAGATCCGCGTTCCGCGCACCGGCGAGAGTGCGCCCCGCTCGCGCAAGATCGCGCGAAAGAAGCGCGCCCGTCTCCGAATGAGCCTCAATGTGAACTCCGCAAGCGCCGGCGAACTCGCGCGGGTGCCCGGACTCGGTCAGACGCTGGCGGAGCGCATCGTGGCCTATCGCGCGCAAAACGGCCCGTTTGCCTCACTGGACGAGCTTGCGGACGTCTCCGGATTCACGCCGCGGCGTATCGACGCGCTAGCGCAATACCTCGTGCTCCGATAGCAAGAGAGCCCTATTCGGCGGCGAAGCCGAAACGATGCAGTCCTCGCTGCCGCCGCGCGAAACTTTGCCGGCGGTTATCCGCCGTTCCCTAGAGCAGCCGCGCGAAGCTGCGCTGCTGGAACGCGACGGTACCGGTTGGAAGGCGACGTCCTCGAAGCAGGTGATCGAACGCGTGGAGACTCTAGCGAATGCGATTCGCGCATCCGGTCTGCAAGCCGGAGACCGCGTCGCACTAATGGCGGTGAACAGCGTCGACTGGATCATCGCGGACTTCGCGATACTCTTTGCGGGCTGCGTGGTCGTGCCGATCTTTCCGACGCAAGCCTCCGACCAAGTTTCGTTCATCCTGCGGGACTCGGACGCAAAGCTCATCTTCACCGGCTCGGCCGAATTGGCGGCCCGCGTGCGCGAACTGACCGCCGCGCCGGTCATCGTCTTCCAGAACGGCGGCGCCGATTCGCTCGCGCTGTTCGAGGACCGCGGTCGAGGACTCGCCGCGCAGTGGGAAGCGGCGCTCAAACCGGATGATCTCGCTGTTCTGATCTACACATCCGGCACGACCGGCGAGCCGAAGGGCGTGATGCTCTCGCATGACAACGTCGCATTCAACGCAGAGTCCTCGTTCAGCAATACGTTCGATATATTGTCGGCCGGTTCGAACGTACTCTCGATCTTGCCGTTCTCGCACATCTACGAGCATATGATTCTCTATGGCTACATGCTCCGGGGGATGCACCACTACATCGCGCACGACGTCGACAAACTGCTCGACGATCTCCGCGACGTGCATCCGGTCACCATGACGGCCGTTCCGCGTCTCTTCGAACGCGTCATCGCGCGCATCGTCGGCGCGGCGAAATCCGAAGGCGGCTTGCAAGGCAGGATCGTGCCGTGGGCGCTGAACGTCGGACGCGATTACATGACTGCGAAAGTGCGCGGCAAAGATCCCGGCGCCGCGCTTTCATTGCAGTACCGTCTCGCGCACTCGCTCGTGTTGCGCAAGATCCGTCCGCGTCTGGGTTTGGACAAGCTCGTATTTTTTGTCAGCGGTTCGGCGCCGCTGCACTTCGACGTTGCGATGACGATGCTCGGCTGCGATATTCCCATCGTTGAAGGATACGGCCCGACGGAATGTTCACCAGTCGTCACCGTCAACACGTTTGGAGACAACCACTACGGAACCGTCGGCAAGCCGATTCCGGGCGTCGAGATCGCGATCGCTCCCGACGGCGAGATATTGGTTCGCGGACCCGGCGTGATGCTGGGCTACTATCACAACCCTGCGGCTTCTTCCGAAGCGTTGAAAGACGGGTGGTATCACACCGGTGACGTCGGCGAACTGGACAGCGACGGATTCTTGCGCATTACCGATCGCAAAAACGAGCTCTTCAAAACGTCTGGCGGAAAATTCATCGCTCCGGCGCGTCTGGAATCGGCGATCAAACGGTCCGTGTACGTCAGCCAGGTGTTGATCGCGGGCGAAGGCCGCGCGCATCCGGTGGCGCTGGTTTCGCCGAACTGGGACTTGGTGCGCCAGGAACTCGGCATTGCGGCCGATGTGCAACCCGGAACCATGGCCGAACGCAGCGACGTGATCGCTTTCATGACCGATCAAGTGCGCCGGCAAACGGCTGACTTGGCGACGTTCGAACAGGTGCGGCGCATCGCCGTGCTGCCGCGCGATCTCACGATAGAAGACGGCGAGCTTTCGCCGACCCTAAAAGTCAAGCGCCGGGTCGTCGAGCGTCGTTACGCAGCTCCGATAGGACGCCTTTACGCCGAAGAAACCGCGCGCGCTTAGCTCGCTGCATCTCGATGAGGTCCTGCGCGGACCCATCAAGAGCAAAACGCTCTTTCCCGTCTTGATCTTGCACTTGCTCAAGAAGAAGCCGGATCACGGCTACGGACTGATGGCACGCATCGAAAACACGTGCGGAGACCTGATCGCCGTCAACACCAACAAAATCTACCCGCTTCTGCGCCGCTTGGAAGAGCGCGGTTTTCTGACCGCGAAGTGGGACCATCCCTCAAAACGGTCGCGCCGCATCTACGTGGTCACCCCGGAGGGAGTGGCGCGGCTGAATCGCATAAAGAGCGCGATGCTGCCGTACCTCGATGCGATGAGCGCAGCCGTTAAGGATCTAAAGAAGGAACTCTACCGTTGAGAAAACTCGCCGCTTTCCTGTTGTTCTTTGCCCTCGGCGTACCGATGGGGCCGGTTTCGGCCGCACCGCCGCACATGCCGCCGCAAGCCGCGGCCTCGCCGCCGCCCGAAGTTTCCGACGGCGAAGCCCCCGACGCGGTTACGCAGCATACCGTCACGATCGACGGACAGCCCTACGCATACACCGCGCGCGCCGGCACGATTACGCTGCGCAACGACAAGGAAGTTCCGACCGCGCGCGTCTTCTATACGGCCTACACGCTGGAGAGTTCCGATCCGGGATCGCGGCCGGTAACCTTCATTTATAATGGAGGTCCGGGCAGCTCGACGATGTGGCTGCGCATGGGTTCGTTCGGACCGGTCCGCGTGCTGGCGGCCAACGCCGCGGCGACCGGCCCGCCGCCTTACCGCATCGCCAATAATTCATACAGTTTGCTCGACAAGAGCGATCTCGTCTTCATCGACATGCCCGACAGCGGCTTCGGCCGTATTACCGGCGCGGGCACCCCCAAGACGTTCTTTGGTGTCGATCAAGACGTCGCCGCGTTCGCCCAATTCATCCAGCGCTATATCACGAAATTTGGACGCTGGAATTCGCCGAAGTTTCTGTTCGGCGAGAGTTACGGCACCACGCGTTCTGCCGCGCTGGCCAATACGCTGCTCAACCAAGGCATCGCGCTAAACGGCGTCGTGCTGCTCTCTTCGATCTTGAACTTCGGGCTGGATTTCGGCAACGGCGATCCGATCGCCGCGGGCGATTGGGCATACGTGCTGTACCTTCCAACTGAAGCCGCCGCCGCTTGGTATCACGGAAAAGTCCGCAACAGGCCCGCCGACCTCGCGGCGTTCTTGCAGCCCGTCGAACAATTCGCGCTCGGCGAATATTTAGACGCTCTTTATAAGGGCGGAAACTTAAGTGCTTCCGAACGCAACGACGTCGTCCACAAGCTGAGCGCGTATCTCGGCGTCTCCGAGCAGTACGTGCGCGAAAGCAACCTGCGCATTCCTTATCAGCGGTTCGAGCAGCAGCTGTTGCGCTCGCAGGACGCGGTCATCGGGCGGCTCGACGCGCGTTATCGAACGTTCGCGCTCGACCGGGCCGCCGACGAAGGCCCGGCGTGGGACCCGACCGATTCGTCGATCGATGCTCCCTACACGACCGCGATCAATCAGTATCTGCGCAGCGATCTCAAGTACGAGACTACGCTGCAATACCGCCCGAACATCTATGGAATCATCTACGGCAACGGCAATTCCTGGGATTTTACGCACAACCGGCGCGAACCGCCCAACGTCGCTCCCGACTTGGCCGAAACGATGACGCAGAATCCCAGCCTGAAAGTTTTTTCGGCGAACGGCTACTACGATTTCGCAACGCCCTACTTTGCGACAGTTTATACGCTGCAGCATCTGAGCATCGCGCCCCAATTGCAGAAGAACATCACGTTCGGCTTTTATCAGTCGGGACACATGGTCTATCTCAACGAAGCCGCGCTCGCGCAATTCAAGAACGACCTGGCCCGCTGGTACGACAGCGCGCTCGCACGCTGAGGACAGAATGAGAAAAGTACTTGCGATATTCACCGCTCTAAGCGCGCTCTCGATGCTCGCTGCGAAGCCGGCTCCTAAACCTTACGTACCCGCTCCGCCGCCAGATGCGATATCCCATCATGTGACATCGATCGGCGGGCAAACGATTGCGTACACGGCGCGCGCCGGTACGATCACGCTGCGCAACGATAAGGAACAGATCACGGCGCACATGTTTTATGTGGCCTACACGAAGGACGCGACAGATCTTACCCGCAGGCCTGTCACGTTTTTCTACAACGGCGGCCCGGGCAGTTCGACGATCTGGCTGCACATGGGCTCGTTTTCACCCGTGCGCGTCGTGACGGCCAATGCCGTTCCGACCGCATCCGCGCCCTACGGAATGAACAGCAACCGCTACACCTTGCTCGACAAGTCGGATCTCGTCTTCATCGATGCGCCGAACACCGGGTTCAGCCGCGTCATCGCCTATGGCGATCCCAAAGACTTCATGGGCGTCGATCAAGATGGGCGCGCGTTCACGCAGTTCATCCAGCGCTACATCACGCAATTCAACCGCTGGAATTCTCCGAAGTTTCTTTTCGGCGAAAGCTATGGCACGACCCGAGACGCCGTGCTGGTGAACATGCTGCAAGACGCAGGCGTGCAGTTCAACGGCGTCGTGCTGCTCTCGGCGATCCTGAATTTCGGACTGACGGGACTCGGCGGCTCGAATCCGATTGCCGGCGGCGACTGGGCTTACGTGCTCTATCTGCCGAGTGAAGCCGCCACGGCGTGGTATCATCACATGGTTCCAAACCGGCCGGCAAGTCTTTCGGCGTTTCTCGCGGGAGTACAGCAATTTGCCGGCACGCAGTACTTGCACGGACTCGCGCAAGGCGACCGGTTGAGCGCGTCTGGCCGCGACGACATCGTGCGTAAGCTGCACGCATATCTCGGGCTCTCCGAAACGTACATTCGCGATTCGAACATGCGCATCTCCTATCCGCGCTTTCAAAAAGAACTGCTGCGCGGCAGCGATCAGATCGTCGGGCGCCTCGATGCGCGCTTTCAAACGTCTGGGCTAGATGCTGCAGCCGATTCACCCGAATGGGATCCGGCCGATGTAGCAATCACGGGCGCCTACGTCGGCGCCTTTGAACGGTACCTGCACGACCAGCTCCATTATTCGACCAACCTCCAGTACCGTCCGACAGCCTACACGCAGCTGGGCGCGCGTTGGGATATGCATCACAACGGCAACGACCCGCCGGCGAACGTTGCGCCCGATCTGGCTCAGGCAATGACCGAGAACCCGCACCTCAAAGTGCTGCTCGCGGGCGGATACTACGACTTCGCGACGCCGTATTTCGCGGCCGGGTATACGCTCAACCATTTGGGCGTGGCGCCGGCAATCGCGCGCAACATCACGTACAAATTCTACCAGTCGGGACACATGGTGTACTTGAATACGCCGTCGCTGGCGCAGTTCAAGGCCGACTTGTCGCGCTGGTACGACTCGGCGACGCGCTAAGCTTAGCGCTCCAGCATCTGCAGCGTTCGCATAGCGGACGCTGCTTTTCTTTGCAGGATCCGGAACGAGAGGTACTGCGATGCAGTGGGCCGGGCAGCGCCGCTTTCGACCTCGCTTTCGAGCGTTCCAAGCGCGACACCGATATACCGCAAGCTCCTGAAGTCGTTCGCCGGCCTGCCGACGGAATCGTCGGGCGTGTTTTTCGGAGCGCTCCCGATAAGGGCGTTCAGCTGCGCCAGTCGCGCGGCCGGCAGCTTCGAACCGCGGGACTTCAACAAGGCCGCGGCGCGATTTTGCGCGTCCGTTACTTGTGCGTTGAGTGTTTCAATCGAGCGCGCGAGCTGCACCTGGGCTTGCAAGGCGGCATTGTTTGCCGGGTAGATCGGATTGCGGGCCAACGTGAGCGGCTGCGAGTACGTCGCGCCGTTCACGAGCATACGCACGGTATATTGGCCGGGCGCCGCTATCGGGCCGCCTCCCCGGCGCGGTGCTGCTCCGGGCGTGCTGTAGTGCAGATCCCACACATATCGATGCAAGCCGGGATCGCTCGACGGCGGAAGCTGCGGTTTCACCCAAAACGCGGGAATGTTGAGCGCGCTGGGATTCACGACGGTCGGCGCGTCCGCCGATGACCACTGCCGCAATACGTTTCCGCCGGGACCTAAGATTTGCAAACGAACGGGCGTGGAGGCTTGTCCGATCGAGTAATAGATGACCGCGCCGGACGACGGATTATTCGCCGTTGGCTCGTCCGGCGGGATCGGCGTGCCTTGATCGGAGCCGGGCTGCCATTCGTAGGTGAGTGCAGGCTTGAAAAGATGCGCGCTCGAGTTCGCGATCGCCGCGCTCAGTTGCCGCAACGGCGAAGCGTCATCGAGAATCCAAAACGCTCGTCCGTGCGTGGCGACTACGATGTCGCTGCCGTTGAAAACAATATCGCGCATCGACGTCGTGGGCAGATTCAGTTGAAGCGACTGCCAGTTGGCCCCGTCGTCGAAGGAAACGTAAACCGCGCGCTCGGTTCCCGCATAGAGCAATCCTCGGCGCCGCGGATCTTCGCGGACGACGTTAACCGATTCGGTTGAGGGAATGCCGTTCGTTATCGCGGTCCAGTGCGCGCCGGAATCGTGCGTTTTGTAAATGTAGGGATGGTTGTCGTCGAGACGATGACGATCGATTGCCGCGTAAGCCGTCCCCGCGTCAAAATGCGACGCGTCGATGATGCCGACTTTGCTCCACGGGGTTAATTGCTGCGGCGTGACATTCTGCCAGTGCGATCCTTCGTCGCGTGTGATCCAGATGAGTCCGTCATCGGTGCCCGCCCAAATTTCGTGCGCGCGGACCGGCGACGGCGCGATCCAATAGACGACGCCGCGGCGCGGAAGGCCCGTGCTGTCGGCGACCGTCGGCGCGTCGAGCGTGGACGGTACGGTCGTAAATTCCCGCGTGAGGTCGGGACTGATGATCGACCATGAGTTGCCGCCGTCGGGCGAGCGGAATATTTGCTGGTGGCTCATGTAGAGCACGCGCGGATTCTGCGGTGACGAGACAATCGGCAGCGTCCACGTGTTGCGCCAGACGCGATCCGGATATTGGATCGTCGGATCTATCGAAAGCTCCCAGCCGGTGGTGACGTTTTCATATACGCCGTTGACATCGTAGAGGCGTCCGGGATGCAGCAGATCGGGAGCGATCGTTCCGCTCTCGCCGCCGACGTCGATCGGATGCCAGTCGCGGAAGCTTATTCCGCGCGCCGCCGTCCGGCTGGGTACGGCCATCGCGCCCGAATCTTGCTGCGCGCCGTAGACCCAGTACGGAAAACGGTTGTCGGTGATTGCGTGATAGAACTGCCCGGTCGGCTGGTTGTACCACGAGCTCCACGTCTTCGCGCCGTCGATCGAGACGACGACGCCTTGATCGCTGCCGAGGACCATGCGATTCGGATCGTCCGGATAGATCCAGAGCTGATGATAGTCGTCGCCGCCGGGAGCGCCTTTAATCGCCGTGAACGACTTGCCGCCGTCGGTCGAACGATACGTGGAAGTGTTCATGACATAGACTTCGTTCGCGTTTTTCGGATCGGCGGTGACTTTGCTGAAGTACCAGCCGCGATTCCAAATCCGCGTTTCACCGTCGGCCTTCGTCCAATTCGCGCCGCCGTCGTCGGAACGGTAGATGCCGCCGGTCTTAACGGCGTTTGTGTCGACGACTGCGTAGACACGATTAGAATCGGCCGGGGAAACGGCTACGCCGATGTGACCCACCGTGGCCGGGAATCCGTTTCCGGAAATCTGCGTCCACGTCGCCCCGGCGTCGGTGCTCTTATAGAGTCCGCTGCCGGGTCCGTTACTCGGAGGATAGACGTTCCACGGCGGACGCCGCGTCTGCCAGAGCGATGCGAAGAGAACATTTGCATTGGACGGATCCATCGAAAGATCGATCGCGCCGGTGTTTTCATCCTTATAAAGGATCTTGTTCCAGCTCTTGCCGCCGTCGGTCGACTTGAAGACGCCGCGTTCGGCGTTGGGACCGAATTGATGTCCCAGCGCGGCGACGTAGACAATGTTGGGATCTTTTGGATCGACGACGACTTTGCCGATCTGCCGTGTGTCGGTCAGACCGATGCGCGACCATGTCTTGCCGGCGTCGGTGGATTTGTACATGCCGTCGCCGTGTTGAATGTCGGAGCGCATGTCGGCTTCACCGCTGCCGACGTAGATAACGTTGGTGTCGCTCGGCGCCACCGCGATCGCGCCGATCGAGGCGACGGAAACGTTGTCGAAAATCGGCGACCACGTGCGGCCCGCGTTGTCGCTTTCCCAGACGCCGCCGCCGACCGAGCCGAAATAAAATTTCTCAGGCTGCCCCGGCACGCCGGTGACCGCGAGCGCGCGACCTCCGCGGAAGGGTCCGATCAGACGCCAGTGAAGCGCGCCGAGCGCGGAAGCGGGATAGGTTTGGGCTGACGCCGGGCGCGCTGTGAAAACTTGCGGGGCAAGAAACGCGAGCGCGAGCGCGGCTGCATAAAATCGTCGCACGCGAGGTGCTTCACGCTCGTTCTAGGCGTGCCCTCGTCCGGCGCCTAAGGCCGGCGGTCAGTGTACGAAGACGAAACCGATCAGGCCGCCGACCACGCTCAGCGCGAAGACGAAGATAAAAATCCAGACGCCCAGCCGCAGCAGCGCTTGACCGCGGCGCCGCGACGACTGCGTTGTATACCTGACTTTGGATTTTCCGCTCACGAGCTCTGCGCTTGCCGTTCGGAAGCAGGGGCCCAAAGGCGCTCGAGGTTGTAAAAGGCGCGCTGCTCGGGTGTGAAAATATGCACGACGATATCCCCGAGGTCAAGCAAAATCCACGTGCCTTCATTGTAGCCCTCGAGACGGCCGACGCGCATGCCCGCGGATTTGATGTTTTCCGCGATGCTGTCGGCAATTGCCCTGGTCTGCACTTTCGAGCGGCCCGTAACGATGACGAACTTGTCGGCGATGATCGTCTTGCCCGCGACGTCGATCTCCATGAACTGTTCGCCCTTCTTATCCGCGGCGGCCGTCCGCACGATCTCAAGAATGTCCGCCAGTGGTTGCCTCCATCATAATGTGTGCGCCGAACGCTTTTATTGCAGCCGCCGTTTGCGGTGCGAGCGGCAAGTGCTTGCTGCTAAGATACCGCAGAGACGACTCGATCGTTGCGCGCATCGCTCCGGGAAGGTCTCGCTCGGCCATTTCCGCCAGGCTCGCCCGTTCGGCATAGTCGCGCCCGGGTTCGAGTCCGTCGGCTAAATAGAGAACGCAATCGAGCACGGACATCTCACTCGCGGCAAGTGTGTGCTTGGCAATCGCCGAGAGTATCGCGGGATCGCTCACGCCGAACTCGGTTTGCGCCAACTCCGCACTGAGCGGTGCGTGCAGCACGATCGGATGAGCGCGTTCGAAATCGCTGATGGGCACGCCGCGCCGCCTGCACTCCTCGAGGAGCCCTTCCCCGGAATAGAGCCGCGCCAAATCGTGCAGCATTCCGGCGGTGCGCGCCTTGCTTGGATCCGCCCCATGAATGCGCGCCAAATTCTCGGCCATGCGCGCGACCCGCACGCAGTGCGCGTACCGGTGATCTTGTCCGATGTGTTTGCGAACGCGCTTACAGAGCTCCGTGAAGGTCACTCGTCGAGCGTTGAGCGCAGCGTGCGCAGCCGGTTCACGTAGATCTCGCTCTTGAGGTTGCCGGCCCACATCACGAGCGCGTTTTCGTTGTTGTCGCTATAGTAACCGCGCCGCGTGGAAACGGTGGTGAAGCCGTACTTGCGGTACAGCGCCTGCGCGACTTCGTTGCTTTCGCGGACCTCGAGCGTCATCCAAGAAGCGCCGCGCGCGATCGCTTCGTCGAGCAGCTTGATCAGCATGACCTCGCCGTACCGCCGCCCGCGATAGCGCGGCTCGACCGCGATCGTCGTGATGTGCGAGTCTTCGAGGATAACCCAAATGCCGCCGTACGCGACGATGTCTTCGCCCACCCGCCCGACGTAATAGTGCGCGAGCTTGTTATCGTTGAGCTCTTGATAAAATGCGTTGGCCGGCCACGTGGTCGTGAATGACTGTTGTTCGATTCGCATGACTTCGCGCACATCGGCGCCGGCCATCGGCGCGATGGATAGACGTTCATCGCCGGCGGCGATGGGGCGCGGATCGAGTTTCATTTCTTGGGAATGCTTACTGCCGGAAGCTCGCCGTAATCGGCGCGCACTTCGTGCAGCGACTTAGCCGGTTCGCGTCGCGCCGCCAGCATTGCGATCGCAAGTGCGCCGGGCTCAACGGCGCGTGGAAGAATCGTCACTTCAACTGCGCGTTCGCCAAGCGCGGCGCGCACGTCCTCCGCGCCGTTCCCGGTGAGGACGAGCGCCGGCGGCAAATCGCGGCGCAGCGTTTCGAGCACGTCGCGAATGTACCCCGATGCACGCCGTTCGCCGGCATTTGTTCGCAAGCGAACGGAAATGACGCCTTCACGCCCGCGGACGACGGTAAGCAACGGTCGGCCGGCCGCGTCCATTCCGCATTCGATCGCGTCGAAAGTCGAGACGCCGCAGAGCGGTACGTTCCAGCCGAGCGCGAGCGCCTTGGCATAACTGATGGCGATGCGGACGCCCGTGAAACTTCCCGGCCCGATGCCGACGCCGATACGGTCGACGCGCCGGCCCTCCACGACGCCCGAAATAGCCCGCATCCCGCCTTCCAGCGCAACTTTTCCCGGTAGCTCTTGGCTCGCGCCGGTGCGGCCGTTCTCGAAAAGGGCGGCCGAAAACGATCCCAAGCCCGCGTCGATGCCGAGTACCGTCATTGCGTTTGCACGCGCACGCTCCGCGGTTCGTCGCCTTTCCCTTCGATGACGATTGCGTAATTAGGCCGCGGCAAAATATTGCCGGCGCGTTCGCACCATTCGATCAGCACGATAGAAGTGCCGTCAAAAGCTTCGTCCAGACCCAGCTCGGTCAACTCCCGGTCGTCCTCGATTCGGTAGAGGTCGAGGTGATCGATCGGCGGCGTACCGTCGTAGCGGTGCCAGAACGTAAAGGACGGACTCGTCGCCTCCCTCCCCTCGGCGAGCCCTTTTACGAAGGCCGTTTTTCCCGAGCCCAGGGCACCGGAAAGTCCGACGACGTCGCCCGCTTTCAGGGTCCGTCCAAACTCGGCTGCGAATGCGCGCAGTTGCGCTTCATTGTAAAATGTTCGTTCCATCTTTACGGCGAATCAGCGTCGTGCAGTGAATAACGATATCATAACGCAGATCAACGTCGAAGACGAAATGCGGGAGAGTTACCTCTCCTACGCGATGTCTGTCATTGCATCGCGGGCACTCCCCGACGTGCGCGATGGCCTCAAACCGGTCCAGCGCCGCATCCTCTATGCGATGCGCGACATGGGGCTGGATCCGAGCAAGCAGCACCGCAAATGCGCCGGTATCATCGGCGAAGTTTTGAAGTCATATCATCCGCACGGCGACGGTTCGGTGTACGACGCGCTCGTGCGGTTGGCCCAGGACTTTACGCTGCGTTATCCGCTGGTCGACGGCCACGGTAACTTCGGATCGATCGATCCGGATCCGCCGGCTGCCTACCGTTATACGGAAGCGCGCCTGGCGCGCACGTCGCTCGAAGTGCTGAGCGATATCGACAAAGAGACGGTTCCGTTCGTTGCCAATTTCGACAATCAGGGAACGGAGCCGAGCGTTCTGCCCGGAAAACTGCCGCAGCTGCTGCTTAACGGCTCCAGCGGCATCGCGGTCGGTATGGCAACCAATATTCCGCCCCACAACCTCAACGAAATCGCCGACGCGATCGCCGCAATCATCGACGATCCAAAGGTTGACGATGACGCCTTGTGCGCGATCGTGCAAGGCCCAGACTTCCCGACCGGCGGGACGGTCATGGGACACGAGGCGATCAAGGAAGCCTACAAGACCGGCCGCGGCTCGATCGTCATTCGCGGCAAGGCCGAGATTGTGGAAGAGCGCGGCAAGCACAAGATCATCATCTCCGAAATTCCCTACCAGGTCTACCGCGGGCGCATCGTTGAGGCGATAGCCGAAGCGCACGCCGAGAAGCGCATTCAGGGCATCTCCGCGCTCCACGACGAGTCCAACCGCAAGGGTATGCGCGTCGTGGTCGAGCTCTCACGCAGCGCGACGCCGAAGATCGTGCTCAACCAGCTCTACAAGCACACGCCGCTGCAATCGAGCTTCGGATACAACATGCTGGCGCTCGTACCGGCCGGTGCGGCCCGCCCGGACGGCTCCGTGCCGCTCGAGCCGCAGGTGCTTCCGCTCAAGCAGCTGCTCGAGCATTACATTGCGCACCGCAAAGACGTCGTGCAGAAACGCACGGCATACGATCTGCGCAAAGCCGAGGAGCGCGCGCATCTGCTCGAAGGCTACCGGATCGCGCTCGACAACATCGACGAAGTCATCGAGATCGTTCGCGGCAGCCAGACCACCGACGAAGCTCGCGAGAAACTCACCAAACGCTTCAAACTAAGCGACGTGCAAGCAGCCGCAATTGTCGACATGCGCCTGCGCACCCTCGTCGGCCTCGAACGGCAGAAGATCGAAGACGAGTATCGCGATCTGATCAAACTGATCGCGGAACTGCAAGATATCCTCAAGAGCCCGCGCCGCATCTTGGCCATCATTAAAGCCGAAGTGCAGGACCTCAAGAAGAGATTCGGCGACGACCGCCGCACGGAGATCATTCCGGCCGAAGACGAGTTCTCGGTCGAAGCGTTGATTCCAAACATCGACGTCGTCGTTACCTACACGGTCGGCGGCTACATCAAGCGCGTCTCGGTCGATACGTTCAAGACGCAGAACCGCGGCGGCCGAGGGGTCATCGGCATCGCCAACCTCAAGCAAGAGGATATCGTGCGCAATTTCTTCATCACCAAGACGCACGATCATGTCCTGTTCTTTACAAACAAAGGCCGCGCATACAGGTTGCGCGGGTTCGAGATTCCCGACACCACGCGGCAAGCCCGCGGTACGGCGCTCGTCAATCTCTTGACGCTGCCACCGGGCGAAGAAGTGAGCGCAGTCTTCCCCGTTACGCAATTCGGCGGCGAACGCTACATGGTGATGGTAACGCGCAAGGGCGTCATCAAGAAAACGAAACTCGACGAGTTCGCCAACGTGCGCCGCAACGGCCTCAACGCGATCAACCTCGACGAAGGCGACGAGCTGCTCTCGGTCGACTTGTCGGACGGCACGCGCGACATCATCCTCGCGTCGGTGCGCGGCATGGCCGTGCACTTCAACGAGAAAGGCGTGCGCCCGATGGGCCGCAACGCGCGCGGCGTGAAGGCGATGACGCTCGATAACGGTGACTCGCTCATCGCGATGGATGTCGTCGAAGACGAGCGCCGCGAAGTGCTGCTCGTGACTACGCGCGCCTTCGGCAAGCGCACGCCGATCAGCGAATACCGTCATACCGCGCGCGGCGGCAAAGGCGTTAAAGCGTTTGCTAAGGAGCGCGAAGACATCGGCCAGGTCGTTGACCAGATCTTGGTTGCGCCTGAAGACCAGCTCCTGATGATCACGTCCGCTAATCAGGTCATCCGCATCAAGGTCGGCGAGATTCGCAAGGCGGGCCGCTCGACCAAGGGCGTTCGCCTGCAGCGTTTGGGAGAAGGCGACGAGGTCATCGCCATCACCAACCTGGGCAAGCAGGCGGCGCAACTCACCGAGATTACGGGAGAACCGCAACAAACGGAACTCTAGCGCGCCCCTCGCCCTTCGACTGGCGCGCCGAACGCGCGCTGCTCAGGGTGGTTCGACAGGCTCACCATGACAAAGGGAGCGCCGCCGCAAGTGTCATCCTGAGCTTGTCGAAGGACCCCGAGCAACGCGCCGGAAGCGCGTCTGTCGAGGGGCGAAACTAAGGGGCCCGCGCATATGTTAAACAAGTTGGAGGAATGAACCACCAGTGAGCGCTTTAGCCGACGTATCGCAAATAGATTTTCAACGGGAAGTTTTAGGATCGGGGGAACCCGTTCTCGTCGACTTTTGGGCGCCGTGGTGCGGGCCGTGTAAGATGCTTTCGCCCGTGGTCGAGAAGGTCGCGGCATCACATGCAGGCCGCGCGAAGTTCGTCAAACTCAACACCGACGACAACCCGCAATTAGCCGGTGAGTACCAGGTCTCGGGAATTCCGTGCCTCATTCTTTTCAAGGGCGGCAAGGCCGTCGATCGCATCGTAGGATACGTTTCGGAGCAAACGATCACGTCGATGCTCAGTAAACATTTGAATTGAGGCAGCTGCCGGCGGTAAACCGGTTTTTAGACAACCCTCGAATTGCGACGTTCGAGGGCATTGTGGGCAGAGAGAGCGTCAAACGCAGCATTGCGCAAACACTGGAAGACGCGCGGCGCGTCCCGTTAAACGGCGGGTACTCTTTCGAGTCGCTCTCCGCGACCATCATCGATCGGCTGCAAGCCGGCGTCTTCGAATCGCTCGTTCCGGTCGTTAATGCAACGGGTATTTTATTGCACACGAACCTCGGACGCGCTCCGCTAGCGCCCGCCGCGTTAGCGGCGATCGAACGCATCGGCGCAAGCTATTCGAACGTAGAATATGATTTGGAACGCGGGGAGCGCGGATCGCGCTACGGCCGTGCTGTGTCGTTGCTCGCTTCGCTAACTGGTGCGGAGAGCGCGCTCGTAGTCAACAACTGCGCGGCAGCTGTTTTGCTCGTGCTCGATACTTTTGCTCGGGGCCGCGACGTCATCGTCGCGCGCAGCCAGCTCATCGAGATCGGCGGCGGTTTCCGCCTGCCCGACGTCTTGGAGCGCACCGGTGCGCGTCTTGTCGAAGCCGGTGCCACCAACAAAATCTATCTCGAAGATTACGAACGCGCGCTCTCGGCCCACACCGCGCTGCTGATGCGCGCGCACCCGTCAAACTACGCGATAACCGGATTTACCGCCGAGCCGCATCCGAAAGAACTTGTGGAGCTCGGCCGGCGTACGGGTATTCCCGTGATCGAAGATTTGGGAAGCGGAGCGCTTTGCGACCTCGCGCAGTATGGGCTGGCCCGCGAACGCACGGTGCAAGAGGCAGTCGCGGACGGCATCGATCTGGTCACGTTTTCGGGCGACAAACTCATGGGCGGACCGCAAGCAGGGATCGTCGTCGGTTCCGCGGCTTTGATCGCGCGTTTGCGCGCTAATCCGCTGCTGCGAGCTCTCCGTGTCGACAAACTCACGCTCGCCGCGCTCACGGAAACGCTGCGCATTTGGGCGGCGCCGGCACGACACAAAGAGCTCCCGCTCTACGCGATGCTATCGGCCTCGCTCGACGAGTTGCGCGAGCGCGCCGGCGCATTTGTGAAAGCTGTCGAAGGCGCGGAGATCATCGAAACCACGTCGTATGCGGGCGGCGGATCGCTCCCGCAATCCGCGCTGCCGTCGTTGGGTGTTGCGGTGCGGCCGCCCGGCGGCGCGACTGCGGCCGCCACCCGCTTGCGAAAAAACGACCGGCCCGTCATCGCGCGCATCGAAGACGGCCGCCTCATCCTGGACCTGCGGACGATTGCGCCGTCCGAAGATACGGTCGCGATAGCAGCGCTTAAAGCGCTGTAACCATGCACATCGTCGGAACGGCGGGTCATGTCGATCATGGAAAGTCGGCGCTCGTCAACGCACTGACCGGAACCAATCCCGATCGCTGGCTTGAAGAGCAAATGCGCGGCATGACGCTCGACCTCGGCTTCGCTTATTTAAGCCTGGATGGCGTCGAAGCCGGCATCATCGACGTCCCGGGTCACGAACGCTTCTTGCACAACATGCTCGCGGGCGCGGCCGGCATGGAACTGCTGTTGCTGGTCGTCGCGGCGAACGAAGGCGTTCGGCCGCAGACCGTCGAGCACTTGCAGATTCTTCGCTATCTCAACGTACGCGCGACGATCATCGCCGTTACCAAGTCCGATCTCCTATCGCCCGAAGATCTCGCGCGAAGCTGCGATGAAATCCGGAGTGCGCTGCACGGAACGATCGCGCAGGAAGCGCTGCTGATCCCTGTCTCAAGCACAACGCGCGACGGCTTGGACGAATTGCAGACGCGCATGCGATCCGTCTTGATGCAGTTCCCGCCGCGCAGTCCCGAAGCGCCCGCATATTTGCCAATCGATCGCGTTTTTGTCTTGCCGGGCCACGGAACGATCGTCACCGGTACGCTCATGCAAGGAACGTTGAGCACCGGCGACCGCGTGAAACTGGAACCCAGCGGCAAGGCGGTGCGAATTCGCAGCTTGCAAAGTTTTGGAAAGCCGCAGCAAACCGTGGCGGGCGGGGCGCGCGTCGCCGCAAACTTGCCGGGCGTCGAAGTTTCGGAGATAGCGCGCGGCGAGGTGCTGACCGCGTCCGAACTGGAGCCTTCGCAAACATTTGCCGTGCAGTTCGCGGCACTTCCCGAGGCGCTGCCGATCTTGCGGCGGCGCAACGCAGTACGCGCGTACGTCGGCTCCGCAGAAATATTGGGGACGCTCGTCCTCGACGAGGAGCCGCGTGAAGGCGCGACGATCGGGGGCACGCTGTTCTTGCGGCGCGCCACTGTTGCATATCCCGGAACGGCGTTCGTGGTGCGGCGGCTCTCTCCGAAAAACCTGCTTGGAGGCGGACGCATCGAAAGCGCCGCGTTTGCGAATGCAAAAAGCGACGTAAAATCTCACGATGAGGATTCCGTGCTTGGCGTGTTGAGGCGCGGGTTCGTGGCTATGACCGCAACGGAAATTTCGCGCGAAGCGAATCTGCGCGAAGCTCGCGTCGAAGCGCTTCTCAAAAACCTCGAGAGCAGCGGCGACGTGCTTGCAGTATCGCGGCCGGCGGCTTTTATTGAAGCGTCTGAGGCCGAGAAGCTGCTTCAAGCGGTGCTGCGGTACTTGGAAGAAGCCGAAACGCGCGAACCGTGGGCGATGGGCACCACATCGGTGACAATCGCGCGTGCGCTCGACGTGCCTGAGGCGTTGCTGGTTCGTGTGCTGAACGCCTTAGCCGACGAGGGCCGCCTTGCGCGGCGCGCCGGTTTTTTCTCGACGACCGGGCACAGCCCGCAGCTCACCACGGAGCAACAGGCGTTTTTCGAAGAGCTCGTTCCGACAGATCCATCCAATCCGTTTCTGCCCGCCGAACTGGCGGCCGTTGCGGCTCGCGTCCGGCAATCACCGGTCATCGGCGCAGGGAGGGCTTTCGATATGCTCCTTGCCAAAGGTGCCTTCGTGAAGGTCAATGAGGAGCTGTACCGCGGTACGCAAATCGCGCAGATTCGCGCGCGGTTGCAGGGCTTCGTGCGCGAGCACGGCCGCATGACGATGGCGGAGTTTCGCGACCTGATCGGCACGTCGCGAAAATACGCCGTTCCGCTCTTGGAGTGGTTCGATGCGCGAGGGATAACGGTGCGCAGCGGAGATTACCGGATGCTGCGCACCGCGGAGGAGGTGCAGGCATGATCGATCCACGCGCCTTGCCGAAAGCGGAGCTGCACGTTCACATCGAGGGAACCTTCGAGCCCGCTCAGATTTTCCAATTCGCGCAACGCAACAATGTTCAACTGGCTTACCCTAATGTCGCGGCGCTCGAACAAGCGTACAAGTTTACGGACCTTCAGTCATTTCTGGACCTTTACTATGCTGCGCTGGCGGCCATCCGCACCGAGCGTGACTTCGAAGAACTGACGATTGCGTATCTGCAGCGCGCGCAAGCTCAAGGCGTACGCCACGCTGAGATATTCTTCGATCCGCAAGCGCACTTGGAGCGCGGCCTCAGCTTTGAGACTGTCATGAACGGATTATGGGCCGCGCTGCGGCGGAGCAGGAGCGAATTCGGCATAACAACAGCGTTGATCATGTGCTTTCTGCGCGATCAGCCGGAAACATCGGCAATGGAAACGCTTGAGCTGGCGATTCCGCACCGCGACAAAATCATCGGCGTTGGCCTGGATTCGGCCGAACTCGGAAACCCGCCGTCGAAGTTTCAAAGGGTTTTCGATCGCGCGCGCGCGGCCGGATTCCTGACCGTCGCGCATGCCGGCGAGGAAGGACCGTCCGAGTACGTCTGGGAGGCTCTGAACTTGCTGAAAGTATCACGGGTGGATCACGGTGTGCGCAGCATGGAAGATCCGAAATTAGTCACGCACCTGGCGCAAATGCAGATCCCACTGACGGTTTGTCCGCTTTCAAACGTGCGTCTGCGCGTGGTGGATCGCATGCAGGATCATCCGTTAAAGCGCATGATGGACGCGGGTCTGCGCTGCACGGTGAATTCCGACGACCCCGCGTATTTTGGAGGCTACGTCGCCGACAATTACAGCGCCGTCCACGAGGCGCTGGAGCTCACTGACGATGACCTGGTGCAACTGGCGCGCAACTCGTTTACCTCGTCGTTCATCGACGACGATACGAAGCAGCTTTACATGGCTGAAATCGACGGATTGGTAGCGGCAATATGAACGCAGACCGCATGACGGAGCGCGTGCAAGACGCGCTCAACTCAGCCTATACCAAAGCGCTCAACGAGCACAACCCGCAGACGGCGTCCGAGCATCTGCTCGCCGCGCTGCTCGACCAAGACGGTGGAATCACGCCGGAAATTGTGCGCGAAGCCGGCGGCGATCCGAAGGCGCTCGAGCAGCGCGTTACGCAAGCCATCGGGCAGCTCCCGCGTTTAACCGGGGCCGGCGCAGAGTCGGCTAATGTCACGGTTTCGCCCGAGCTGACCCGCCTGTTTTCGCAAGCCGACGTCGAAGCCAAGCAGCTTCAAGACGACTACGTCTCGGTAGAACATTTGTTGCTCGCATTGGCGCAGAGCGCCGGTGTAGTGGGCAAACTGTTGCGCGACGGCGGCCTGACGCGCGACAAGCTGCTGCAAGCTCTGCGTGAAGTGCGCGGCAATCAGCGCGTGACGACGCAGAATCCCGAAGGCACCTATAAGAGCCTCGAGCGTTACGGGCGCGATCTCACGCAAGAAGCCGAACGTGGAAAACTCGATCCGGTCATCGGGCGCGATGAAGAGATACGACGCATCGTTCAAGTGCTCTCACGGCGCACGAAAAATAACCCCGTGCTGATCGGCGATCCCGGCGTGGGCAAAACCGCCATCGTCGAAGGCCTCGCGCAGCGCATCGTGCGCGGCGACGTCCCCGAAGGGCTAAAAGACAAGCGGATCGTTTCGCTCGACATGGGCGCGCTGATCGCGGGGGCCAAATATCGCGGCGAATTCGAAGAGCGCCTTAAGGCGGTGCTCAAAGACGTGCAAAGCGCCGAAGGGCGAATCTTACTCTTCGTGGACGAGCTCCACACCGTGGTCGGCGCGGGCAAGACCGAAGGATCGATGGACGCGGGCAATCTCCTAAAACCCATGCTCGCGCGCGGCGAGCTGCACATGATCGGCGCAACGACGCTCGACGAGTACCGCAAGTATATCGAAAAGGACGCGGCGCTGGAGCGCCGCTTTCAGCCCGTATTCGTCGATCAGCCCTCGGTCGAAGATACGATCTCCATTTTGCGCGGCTTAAAGGAAAAGTACGAAGCGCACCATGGCGTCCGCATCAAAGATTCGGCACTGGTTGCGGCGGCCGTGCTCTCCAACCGCTACATCAGCGACCGCTTCTTGCCGGATAAGGCGATCGATTTGATCGACGAAGCCGCCGCTAAACTGCGGACGGAGATCGACTCGATGCCGCAAGAGCTTGATGAACTCACGCGGCGCGTCATGCAGTTGGAGATCGAACGCGAAGCGCTGCGCAAGGAACGCGACCGCGCGAGTAAAGACCGCCTTACCCAGCTCGAGAAAGAACTCGCGAGCTTGAAGGAAGAGCAGCTGGCGCTGCAGTCGCGGTGGCAATCCGAAAAGAACGCCGTGCAAAAGGCGCGCGCGCTGCGCGAGCAGATCGAGCAGACCAAGGTGGGAATCGAACAGGCCGAGCGCCAGTACGATCTCAATCGCGTCGCCGAGCTCCGGTATGGCACGCTGGCAGAGTTAGAGAAACAGCTCCTGCAAGAAGAGCAGAGCCTCGCTCAGCGCGACGGCAAAACGCGCCTTTCAAAGGAAGAAGTCGACGAGGAAGATATCGCCGAGGTGATCAGCCGCTGGACCGGCGTCCCCGTGACGAAAGTGCTCGAAGGCGAAGTGCAAAAATTGCTGCATCTAGACGAAGAGCTGCACAAACGCGTGATAGGTCAAGACGAAGCGGTCGACGCCGTCGCTGAAGCGGTGGTGCGATCGCGTTCGGGATTGGCCGATCCGAACCGGCCAATCGGCTCGTTCATTTTCCTCGGACCTACAGGTGTCGGAAAAACGGAGCTGGCGCGCGCACTGGCCGAGTACATGTTCGACGACGAACGCGCGATGATCCGCATCGACATGTCGGAATACCAAGAAAAGCACACGGTCGCGCGTTTGTTGGGAGCGCCGCCCGGCTACATCGGATTCGAAGAAGGCGGGCAGCTGACCGAAGCCGTCCGGCGCCGCCCGTACAGCGTAATTCTTTTCGATGAGATCGAAAAGGCGCATCCGGACGTCTTCAATGTCTTTCTGCAGATTCTCGACGACGGACGGCTGACCGACGGGCAAGGCCGCACGGTCGATTTCCGGAACACGATCGTCATCATGACCTCGAACGTCGGCAGCCACCGCATTCTGGATTACAAGGGCGGTTTCTCGGGCGCCGATTACGCGGTCATGCGTGCGACCGTGCTCGACGAACTGCGCCAGCATTTCCGGCCGGAGTTTCTCAACCGCGTCGACGAGGTGATCGTCTTCCACGCGCTCACCGAAGAGCAGCTCGAGAAGATCGTCGATATCCAACTCGAACGCGTGCGCCGCCGGCTCGCGGAGCGGCGCATCGAGCTCGACCTTTCGGAATCCGCCAAACGTCATCTGGTCAAGACCGGGTACGATCCGGTTTACGGGGCGCGTCCGCTCAAGCGCGCGATACAGAAGGAAGTCGAGACGCCGCTGGGCCGCAAGATACTAGCGGGCGAGGTTCGCGACGGACAGCACGTGGAGGTCGATTACGATGAGAATCGCGGAGAGCTGACGTTCAACGCACAGCCCGCGGGAGCGGTGGTGTAAGTATGGAACTCGCGTTCAGCGAGCAGATGCACTTTCTGCTTTCTTCCATCAAAGATATACAGGGAACGATTCGCGCGGTGGATACGAAAGTCAGTATCTTGCTGGCCGCGCTTGCGATTCCGCTGCCGCAGGTCGCTCTGTTTTTCGCATACTGGCATTCGCGCGGATTCTCTGCCACGGTGGGCAATGTCGTGATGGTCCTCGCGGTCGTTATGTATGTTCTCGCGATCTATGTCGCGGTCAAAACGCTCGTCGGCATAGGCGATGCGACTGGGCACATTCGTGGCGTCCGCGTGCAGAACACGTTTTACGCGGGAGGAATGTTCAAGCTGGACTGGCGCGATTCGCTGCGTGACCGTCCGGGCGTCCAATCGTCGAAGACGGTGGACGAGTACATAAAATCGCTGCCGGAAACGCGCGACGGAATGGTGGAAGAGCTTGCGATTGAAGCGATGGCGCTGGCGTATATCCGCGACATCAAACTCTACCGGCAGCGGCTCGCTTTTTCAGCTACCGTCGCCGCCGGTGCCATCGCCGTGATCGGGCTTATCGCGTAAGACTTACTTCACGGTGACGCTGAAGGTCATCGTGCGCGCGGCTTTGACGCCCTTTTGCCACGGCCGCGCATAGGAGAACGTAATCTGCGCGGTGCCCGGGCTGTTGGCCTTGCAGACGAAAATCTGCTCGCCGCCCGTGCCCATTTTCTGCTTCGCCGTTGCAGGCGGTCCCTGATATGCGGAACCCCACACGGTCACGACGCCATTCGAACTCTTGCCGGTCCAAGAATACCCGGTCGTCGGATTGCTCGGGATCGCGATCAAAAACTCTTGTCCGGCGGTGACGCTGACGGGCGAAGACGTGAAGACTGTTCCGTTATAAGTGTCGGCGAGCGCCGGTGCTGCTGCACCAAGCGAGAAGAGCATGGCGAGAAACGCGCCTTTAAAATTCATGCGTTGACTTTCTCCTTTTTCCGTTGGCGCAGCCGCGCCGTTTCATTGAGGATGCGTTTGCGAATGCGAATGGATTTCGGCGTTACTTCGACGAGCTCATCGTCCTCAATAAACTCGATGGCGCGCTCGAGTGAAAGCTCCTCGGGTGGCGCGATGTTGACGTTTTCGTCGGAGCCCGACGCGCGCATGTTGGTGAGCTTCTTTGCGCGCACGACGTTGAGCGCGACATCCATGTCATCGTTGGCTCGTCCGGCGACCATGCCTTCGTAGACCTCAACGCCAGGGCCGACAAAAAACCGGCCGCGCTGCTGCACGCCCATCAGCGCGTAGCCCGTCGTCCTGCCCGTATCGCTCGCAACCAGCGCGCCTACATTGCGGCTCGGTAATTCGCCCATCCAGGGCTGATGATCGTAGTACGTATGCGACATCACGGCCGTGCCGCGCGTCAGCGTTAGCAACTCTCCGCGCAACCCGAAGATTGCGCGGGTCGGCATCGTGTATTCGAGTCTGCGCGAGCCGGCGACCGATATCATGTTCGACATCAACGCTTTACGCTGACCGAGCGCCTCGATAACGGGCCCCGAGTATTCGTCCGGAACGTCGACGACCACGTACTCGACGGGCTCGTGCTTTTGGCCGTTGCGTTCGGTGATGATCACCTGCGGCTTCGAGACTTGCAGTTCGTAACCTTCGCGGCGCATCGTCTCGATCAGAATCGAAAGATGCAGCTCGCCGCGTCCGCGCACTTCGAACGTGTCGGCCGAATCCGTCTCCTCAACCCGCAAAGCGACGTTGGATTCCAGCTCGCGCATCAGCCGGTCGCGGATCTGGCGCGACGTCAAATATTTTCCTTCGCGTCCGGCGAACGGCGAGTTATTCACGCTAAAGAACATCGAGACGGTCGGTTCGTCGACCGCGACCGCGTGGACGCCCTCGGGCTCGCTGATGTCTGCGATCGTATCGCCGATGTTCAAACCTTCGATGCCCGAAACGCAGATGATGTCGCCGGCCATCGCTTCTTCGACTTCGATTCGCTCCAGGCCGAAGAACGTCAGCATTTTCGTCAGTCGCAAGCCGCTCTCGACGGTTCCGTCGCGCGAGACTTTGACGATCGGTGCATTCACGCGCGCGACGCCGCGGAAGACGCGGCCGATGCCGACCCGGCCAACGTACTGGTTGTGATCGATGGCTGAGACCAGCAGCTGCAGCGGGCCGTCTTCGGCCGGCGCCTCGGGGACGCGCGTGGCGATCGTCTCAAAAAGCGGTTCGAGGGTTTGGCTCTCGTCGTCGAGCTCGATCTTGGCGATGCCCAGCTTTGCATTGGTGTAGACGACCGGAAACTCGGCTTGTTCGTCGTTCGCGCCCAGTTCGACGAAGAGGTCGAAGACGTCGTTGACGATCTCGGCCGGCCGCGCATCCTTTCGATCGATCTTGTTGATCACCACGATCGTTTTGAGATCGAGTTCCAGTGCTTTGCGCAAAACGAAGCGCGTCTGCGGCATGACCCCTTCGGCGGCGTCTACGAGCAGCAGTACGCCTTGCACCATCTGGAGCACGCGCTCGACCTCGCCTCCGAAATCCGCGTGGCCGGGCGTGTCGACGATGTTGAACTTGATATCTCCGTGGCGGACGGCCGTATTTTTCGCGAGGATGGTGATGCCGCGCTCGCGCTCGAGCGGATTGGAATCCATCACGCGCGTCGCGACGTGCTGACCCTCGCGGAAAATGCCGCTTTGTTTGAGCATCGCGTCGACGAGCGTGGTCTTGCCGTGATCCACGTGCGCGATGATGGCGACATTGCGGATATCCGGGCGGGTGGTGATCATAAAGGGCGGGTTCGCGCTCGGGCGCGAAGCTTCCGGTATGGCAGCGCCAACAATCGAACGCATCGGCGAGCATCTGTTCGTCAATGCGGACTGCATTCGCGGCGCCGCCGCACATCTGGCCGACGGCAGCGTCGATCTGATTGTGACCGATCCGCCGTACGGAATCGAGGGCGATCGGCTCGACCGGCATTACAACCGTGACGAGCGCTTCGTCGACGACGGCTACGTGGAAGTTGATGCGCGCAAATATGCGAGCTTTAGCCGCGCCTGGATAGCGCAGGCCGAGCGCGTGCTCAAACCCGGCGGCCAGCTCTACGTTGTCTCGGGATACACGAACCTGTACGACGTGCTCGGCGCGCTGCGCAAGACGAATCTGCGCGAAATCAATCACATCATCTGGAAGTACAACTTCGGCGTCTACACGTCGTCGAAATTCGTCTCGTCGCATTATCACATTCTGTACTACGCCAAGCCGGGCAGCCGACGCCGGTTCAATTTGCAGTCGCGTTTTGCATTGGACGAAACGGCGGCGGACGGGCGTTCCCTCAACTACCGCGATCGCGAAGACGTTTGGAGCATCAACCGCGAGTACAAACCCGGGCAGCGCAAAAACAAAAACGAGCTGCCGAAAGCACTGCTCAAAAAAATTCTCGCTTACAGTAGTAAAGAAGGCGAGCTGGTCTGCGATTTCTTTCTGGGCGGCGGCTCGACTGCGGCGGTGGCTATCGGCATGAACCGCCGCTTTGTCGGATTCGAAATATCAGAGCCGACGTTTCGGAGCCGCGTTCCCGATCTGCGAAAGATCGTTCCGGGTTCGCTGCTCGAAGCGGAGCCGGATCCACATGTCGTGCGCAACCGCGGAAAGTCATGGAGTGCCGCAGAGCTCGAGCAGCTGGAGGGCCGCTTTCGCGAGTTGGATGCATCGGGAGCGACTCGCAGCGCGATCGTCGCTACGCTAAGTGCCGAACTCGAAAGAGGTGCTTGGGCAATCCGCAAGCGGCTGCGTTCGGCCGGCACGAAGAAAGTTTAAAAGGCCGCCCTCGAACCCACGGGGCGTGAGCCCCGAATGGCTAGCGGCAGTCTCATCCTTAGCGACGCTCTTCGTCATCGGGCTGACCGCGTATGCTGCCCTGCGACAAATTTCGCACCTGCGGTCGGGCAACCAGGTGGCAGCCCTACTGCCGTTGACCGAAAAATACCAGACGCCCGAAATCCAAGATTCACTCGATTACGTAATCGGTAGGCTGAATTCGGATCTGCGCGACCCGGCAGTCCGCGCGGGCGTAGCGGCACGTCCCAGCTCGGGCGCCGCCCGTCAGGCGAACAAAATTTTCAACTTTTACGAATCGGTCGGTGCGCTCGTTTGCGCGCGCGCGCTCGATCTCCAGCTCGTTCTGCGGTATTTCACGCTTCCGAGCGAGATGTGGGAAATCGGCGGCGATTTTATCGCGCTAACGCGCAGCACGCGCGGCAACGAAGTCTTTGAGAACTTTGAAGCGCTCGTCGCTATGCAGCTCGCTTACGAAAAGCGCCACGGTACGTCCCTCTATCCACGCGGTCTTCCGCGGCTCAAGCCGCGTCCGGTGTTGGAGGGCGAATCGGCCTCATAGAGCTTGAAGGGTGCCGGGGACCCGCGGCGCATTTCATGGCATGAGACAACCCATGATCGCATCCCAATTCAAGCGAAGAATGTTGCTCTGCGTGCTGGCCGCGGTGCTGGTGTGGATTCCGGTACGCGCGGGTGCCGTATCGCCTGGCCAATTCGTTGAGAATTTTTACGTTTGGTACCTGAGTGGGCTCGGATCGCCGAGCCGAGATTTCATGAAGCCACATACGCCGCTAGACCGATATGTGACGACGGCACTCTTGCGCAAGCTGCGATACGCTGAGGCGCATAGCGGCCCCACGGGACCCGATGCGGATTATTTTATGCAGGCTCAAAACTTGGATGAGGCGTTTCAGACCCGGCACGTACCGGGTTGGCGAGCTCGCATTACAGCTACCGCTCTGCGGTCGTGGAACAATACTGCAACGGTGAACGTATTTTTCAAAGGAGTGCATTTCGATCATGCACTGCAGGTTCATATTGTTCGCGTCAGCGGTGAGTGGCGGATTGATTCTGTAAACGCTCTGGGACGCTAGGGCCCATCGCCCCAAAATCACAATGATGCTCTTCTCGTTCATGGGAGAGTACGGGTCTGGTGGCCCGCACGGTCTTCAAAACCGCTGAGGCCGGTGCAAGCCGGCTGGTAGGTTCGATTCCTACACTTTCCCGCCACGATTCCACGATTGACGCGCATTACGAGGTAAAATCCTTGAAAAATGGCATGCGGCCCGGATTCTTAAAGACGCTCGGTGGTGAAGCCGGTTGTAAACGGCTTTCGGCGGAGTTTTACGCGCGCGTTGGCAAGGACCCGGTCTTGCGCCCGCTCTTTCCGGGCAAGAGTCTTCGATGCGCCACCGAGGAGTTTGCCGCTTTCCTCATTCAGTTTCTGGGTGGCGATGAGGACCAAGCCCAATCTCGATGGTGGTTGAGCTTGCGTGAATCGCATGCACGTTTCCAGATTGGTGCTGCGGAACGGGGCGCGTGGCTCAAGCACATGCAAGCAACGCTCGATGCTGTCCAGATGGATGACGGCGCACGAAAAGCGCTTCGTCAATTCTTCTTCGAGAGCTCTGCTTACGTCACTGGAAAAGAGACAGCAGCTTGGGAGTCCGGCGAACTCGGCGCGCGTTGGGCCGAGCAGCGTGCCTTGGATGAATGCATCGCAGCGATTGCCGGCGGCCGTGACCAAGAAGCTTTGGCCTTTGCACCGCGATTTGCGTCCCGGCCATCGGTTTTCGTTGGGCTGCTCGCGCGGATGATGCAATCCCGCCGCGAGCCACTGATTCGCTTTGTGATCGATGCCGTCCAGAGAGAGCCGTCGCTCATGACGCGGCGTTTCGCGGGAAAAACGCTCCTGCATTTTGCATCCGGCGCAGGTTGCCTGGATGTGGTGGAATCGTTGCTCCGGCTCGGCGCGGATCCGAACACGCGGGATGATGGTGGCCACACGCCGCTCTACCGCGTGGCGAACGAATGCGCTTCAGAGGCGGGACCGGAGATCGTGCGGGCGCTGGTGCGAGCCGGTGGCGACGTGAACGCGAGCGGCGGCGTCACACGGACGACTCCGCTGCACATGGCGGCCAGGCGCGGATTCATGGGAATTGCGCAGGCATTGCTCGATTGCGGCGCGGCGGCCGACGCCAAGGATACCAAGGGCGACTCGCCCCTGCAACGCGCACTTAACTGCCGCCGGAAAGAGGTTGCCCGGTTGCTAGCGGGACGCGCATCGTAAGCTAGCTCTCGGGGGCGGCTTCCCATTTGGGCTTCATTTCTTTGCCCCATTTTTGCGGATCGTCGTTATGCATCGCTTCCATTTGCTTGGCTACGTCCGGGTGTTCTTGCATGACGTGTTTAGTCATGGTTTGTACCATTTCGTCCCACGACCCAGCCGACAACTTTTCGTCACAGGTTCCGCCGAGGTCCTTACATTGCATGGTTTTCATACGTCACTCATCCCCTCGCGGGGGGCCGGTATAACACTCGCGTTCATGAGGGCGCCTGTTTTTCATAAAGCCTGAGATCGTGGTCGTATGCGTACATCATTCGGTGAAATTCCATTCCTAGCCGTTCGGCTACGCCGATCGACGGTGTGTTGGCTTGGTGTATCAGTGCGTACAAAACAGAGAGGCGAAGGTCGGCGAAAGCAAAGACGGTGACGGCACGCGCCGCTTCCGTCGCGTAACCGCGCCCGCGATACGCTTTATCGAAGAGCCACGCGATTTCGACGTCGGTGCCATGATCCGGAATGTAAAAAACGCCGCATGCGCCGATGACACGCCCGTCCGTTTTGTGCACGACGGGCCATATCCCGAAGCCGTCTTCTTTGTCGCGATCGAACATGCGTTGTAAGGACGCGCGCGTTTTCTCGCGATCTTTCACGCCTCCCGGGATAAATCGCATGGTTTCGGCGTCTCCATAAAATGAGAATGCATCATCAAGGTCGTTTTCGACGTCCCATTTTCTGATAAGCAGTCTCTCGGTTTCGATTGTATTCATGCCGGCTTAGCTCGCATCATTCGGCTGACCATCAGCGCCGGAACCGCCGCGACCAAGGCAATTCCCGCAGCGACGTGCCAGGCGATACCGTAACCACCGCTTCCGACGAGGTTCCCCATCAGCAGCGGCGCGATCGCCGCTGCGACCAGCATCCACATGATACCGAAACCGACCGCACCGCCGGCATGCTCTTCGCCGCCAATCTCCGCGAGCGCGAGCATCGCGAGCGCGAACCAGCCCTCACCCGCAAATCCCAATCCGAATGCGGCGATGCAGGGCAGCCAAATGCCGTTATGTCCGATGCCGCTCAACAGCATTGCGGCGCCGGCACCAAATATTGCGCAGTACACCATGGGAATGGTGCGGTTGCCCTGATAGCGGTGGTCACTCAGTCCGCCCCACGCCATGCGACCGGCGCCGGCCGAGAGGTGTCCACCCGCAAATATCAGCGCGGCGATCTCCGCTGAATACCCGCCGCCGCGAACGAGCGTGATCGGAAAGAACGTGATGAAGATGATCTGCAGTGACATCAGCAGCATCGCGGTCACCGTCACCAGAATTAGGCGCGGATCCTTACCGATGCACCCGATGTCTTCGAGCAGTTTCACAATCGAGACGTGTTCGCCGCAGAGTTCTTTCGGCTGCCGGTACAGAGACGCAGCTGCGGTGCAAACGACGAGCACGACCGCGCCGGCCGTAAGTAGCGCCCCGCGATAGCCATAATGCCAGGCGACGAGTGCAAAAAGCAGACTGCCGAATGCGCCGCCGACCGGCATGCCCGTTTGGCGGATACCCATCGCCAGCCCGCGTTGCTCGCGTGAAAAGAACGCGAGGATCGCATGCGTGCCCGCCGGATTGCTCGCGGCGTTGCCCACGCCATACAAAAAGATGCATCCGAGCAGCCACAGATAGTTCGGAAAAATTGCGGCCGCCATCATCGAGCCGCCCATCAGGACACCGGACTCGAGCAGCATCGCCTTGTCGCCATATCGGTCGCAGAGCGTTCCGCTTATGGCGACGGTCAAGAAACCGCCCACGACCATCGCGGTGGCGATAAGGCCCAGCTGCGCATGCGGCAAGTCAAACGAGCGCCCGACGTAGGGAACGAGCGCGCCGATGCCGCCGTAGAGCATCGACCCGGCGATCATCGATACTGTGAAGAGCGCGAGCACGAAAGAGCGGGACTCGCCGCGCGGCGTCAGGAGCACCGGGAGGGCATTCGGCGCTGCCGCGTGGGAATTTTTTTCCTAGGGCGAGAATCGGCGAGCACAGACCTCATGAAAAAGGCCTTGCAACAGCTTTTGCTCGACCGCGAACTGGATATGGCGTTCCAGCCGATCTGGGACCTTCGCGAAGACCGCGTCCTCGGTTATGAGGCGCTCGCGCGTCCGCCCGCGCACTACGGATTTTCCGGACCCGAGCAGCTATTCACCGTTGCGCACGGGTCAAAAATGGTGCACGAGCTCGACGTATTGTGCTTTGAAACGATCGTCCGTTCGGTCAAACACGTTCCCGACGACGTGCTGCTCTTCGTCAACGTTTCGCCGGCGACGCTCGAGCATCCCGAATTCGATCCACGCCGTCTGACTTATGGAATCTCGCGGCGCGGCTTCGATCCCACGCGCGTCGTGCTCGAAGTGACGGAACGCGCGATCACCGATATCGAACGGGTCGTGGAACGCGCGCTTTCGTTTCGCGAACTCGGCGTGAAGCTCGCGCTCGACGATGCGGGCGCCGGCAACGCGGGATTGTGGATGCTGAGCATCTTACCGGTCGATTACATAAAGATCGACGGCTCGATCGTGAATCGTGCGCTGACCGACAAAACCTGCCGCGCCGTACTCGCCGGCATTGCGGCAATCGCGCACGAGACCGAAAGCGTCCTGGTTGCAGAAGGTATCGAGACGCAAGAAGCGCTGCAGTTTATTCAGGGAATCGGAAAAGTTCATGCCGTGCAAGGCTTCTTAATCGCCGAACCTGCAATTGCCGGCACGGCCGATTTCAATGCGGCCACGCTGCGAAACCGGCTTTCCTCATCCAAACTGACGGCCTAACCGCGCCGAGCGCGCTCTCGAACTTAGAGTGTCCGAAATGCGCCGCCCGCTATGAAGCGGACGTCGAGCAGCATGTGTCCAGGTGCGGTTCGCCGCTGGTGGCGCGTTACGATCTGTTCGCAGCCGCTAAAACGTTCACGCGGGCGAATTTAGCGGCACGGGAGGCGTCGTTATGGCGATATAGCGAGCTTTTACCCGTGCGCGATCCCGCGAACCGTGTGAGCCTCGGCGAACAGTTTACGCCGCTCGTGCCGATGCGAGTTCTCGGCGATGAGCTCGGAATGGATCGGCTCTCCCTAAAAGATGAAGGGTTGCTGCCGACGGGTTCCTTCAAAGCACGCGGCGCGGCGGTCGGCGTTTCCCGCGCGCGGGAGCTCGGCGTCCGCGCATTTGCCATGCCGACCAACGGTAACGCCGGCGGCGCGTGGGCCGCATACGGCACGCGCGCGGGCATCGAGGCTTACATCGTGATGCCGAAGAGCGCGCCGGCGATCAACAAAGTCGAGTGCGTCATGGCGGGCGCGCACGTGTGGCTGGTCGACGGGCTAATTAGCGACGCGGGTAAGATCGTTGCAAGGGCCGTCGCCGAATACGGATTCTATGATGCCTCCACGCTCAAAGAGCCGTACCGTATCGAAGGCAAGAAAACGCTGGGCTTTGAGTTGGTGGAGCAATTCGCTTGGAGCGTACCTGACGTCATTCTGTACCCGATCGGCGGCGGGGTCGGACTCATCGGCATCTACAAAGCGATACGCGAGCTGCAGGCCATGGGTCTACTGGAAGAACGGCTGCCGCGCTTTGTCGCCGTGCAAGCCGAGGGCTGCGCGCCGATCGTGCGCGCATTCGACGCGCATCAAAACGAATCGACGTTCTGGAACGATGCACATACGGTAGCTTTCGGCATCAACGTTCCCAAAGCGCTCGGAGACTTCTTGGTGCTCGAGGCGTTGTATGAAAGCGGCGGAGCGGCGATCGCCGTCAGCGATGCAAGCATCATCGAGATGCAGCGCCGCATAGGCGAAAGCGAAGGGTTGTTCATCTGTCCGGAGGGAGCCGCGACGATCGCTGCTGCTTACGAGTTGCGGCGCCGAGACTGGATCGCTCCGCACGATCGCGTGCTGGCAATCAACACGGGCAGCGGCCTAAAATATCCGGAGGTTACAATTCCCGAGTTAGAGTTGCTCCAACCCGACGCGACGCTCCGGATCGATAGCGGTAAATAAGCACGCCGATCAGCGCAACGATAACGGCCTGCACACCCGGCTGCAGCAGTACCGGCTTGTCCAGCGACGACACGATGATCGAAATCGCGAACCACATTGAAAATCCCATGATGACGGCACCGACCGCAATCTGAACCGGGCGGTTGTGCGCGATTGCGGATTCGTTAGCGGCGTAGCGATCGGGCGCCGTGCGTGGAAAGAGCAGCATCCCCAATCCTAAGAGGAAAAAAACAACCATAGAGGCGAGAACGCGCACGTTTACGCCGAACACATAGCCCATCGGGATCGATTCGGCGAGCGCAAGCGATCCCAGGATGGCGGCGATCGTCAATGCCAGCACGGGCGTTTGAAAGCGCATGTGCGTGGATGCCAAACGCAGCGGCAACAATCCGTCTTGCGCCCACGCGTAAATCCACCGCGATTGCGCTAGATAGGCCGGCAGGAACGTTTTGATGACGATCAGCGCAACGAACACGTTCATGAGCGATGCTAACCAAGCCGGCATTACCATTCCCAACAGGCCGGTCGATGTTGTATAGGTCGTAAACTTCATCGCGGAAAGACCCGCGATCAGTTGCCACGGTACCGCATGATAGACCGCGAACGCGAAGAGCGTATAAATGACCGTGACCAGCGAAACTGCGATGACGACTCCCTTGGAAAGGGCGCGGCGCGCATCCAGCGCTTCGGCGCCGGTTTGCGTTGCGGTTGACAGGCCGAGGTATCCGAAAAACAAAACCGGCAGGGCTGTCCCGAACGCGGCGAGCGGATTCGTGCGCGTCACCGGCGCTGCGGCGAGGACATGTTGCACGGAAACGTGCAGATGGCTTTGCATTTCGAGCGCAAAGGTTTGTGGACTTGTGGAAAAGCCGTATCCGATGACAATCAGCGCGACTGCGACGACGAAACACATGGCGATCACGGCGAGCGTTCCAGCCAAACGGACGCCGCGCACGTGTATGAGCCAAATGCCCCACAGCAATACCAAGCCGGTAATCACCGTACCGGAGGTCGAGCTGAGCATTTGCGCGGCGCCCACCGCCCCCAGGGCGTCGCAGGCATTGGCCAAAAACTTTGGCGCCGTATAGGCCAGCGCGCCCAGCGAACCGCTGACGCCAAACCACGACAAGAACGTCGCTAAAAAACCAAGAAACGGGCTGACCGCTCGCGAGATGATCACGTACTCGCCCCCGGCGCCCACCAGCCCTGATGCAAAGAAGTAGCGGTAAGCGATGACCGTCATAAAAGTCAGCAGGCCGCCGACGATCATTAGCCACGGCACCAAGTCGCCGACGCCGGGCGCGGTCTGTTGGATCTGCGTGGAGACGAAGAAGAGTCCGGCTGCGATCTCGTTGGTAACGCCGAAGGCGACCACCGACCAGAGGCCGAGCACGCGCCGCAGTTCGTTCGATTGCACGAAAGCGGGCTTCGTCAAAAAAAAGAGCGCTCATTTGCTGAGCGCCAGTCTCTCTCCCTTAGTAAAAGCTACGGAGTCGGCGATGGTCGCGGCCGGCGCATGAAGCCGCCCGGCGGTCCGAATTCACGACTGTGCCCGAATCGATGAGGCCCCATCATTCCAGGGCCGCCGGTTGCGATCGTCAGCAAGAGTGCGCCTGGATCGGGCGTACGGCGCGCGCGCTCCATACCGCTGGGCCGCGGGCGCGGTGAGGGCATATTCGGATTGGCGGCACGCATTTTCGCAAGCGTTTGTTCGAACAGTGCACGCTCTTGCGTCCTGAACGACTGCGCGGCGTTCAGAATCGCTTGCTTCTCACCGCTGGTTAAAGCTGCATCGAGTTTTTGAATCGCGGTTTTCGGATCGGGATTGGTGGAGATCGCGAGCTGGCCGGCAACCGACGCAAGCAGGTTGCGATGGGCCGGCGTCAGCGTTCCCAGAATCCTCGCGCGAAACTGTTTATGCAGCGTTTCTATTTGTTGCATGTTCTGACGCATCGCACGGAAATCGGGGCGGGGCCAAGGACTGCCTCCGGCACCCGGGGGCGGCTGCGCCTGTGCAATGGCGAACGCCGGAACCAAAGCGACCAGAGCAAAGAGAGCGAGCAGTTTCTTCATACTCTCTTTCTAAACGCGCTTCCGGGGAATTGCCTGGGAAACGCGCGCGGGAACGTTAGCCGCCGCTTAGAAACCAAGCGCATGACCGATGCTCAAAGGCTGGCACAGGCGCTCAATCCGCTCACGAAGACGCCTCAGTTCTCCTACACCAAGGCTCGTGCCGCGGCGCGCAGCGACGCGGCGGTCAATTGGCCGGCGACCAAAGAGCGCAACGAAGATTTCAATCCCGAAGTGGACGGCTGCGAATCGTTCGTGATGAAAGACTGTAGCATCTGCGAGTGGCTGCCGGGCCAGTACCGCTACGCCGCGCGCTGATGGAGCTAACCGAGCACGCCCGTAAGAATCGCGCACATTGGAATCGCTTAGCTGATTCCTATCAGGCCGAACACGGAGAACAACTCGCGCGCGTACCGCTCGGATGGGGCGTTTGGTCAATTCCCGAAAGCGAGCTGCGCGTACTCGGAAATGTTCGCGACAAAGATGTGCTCGAACTCGGCTGCGGCGGAGCGCAATGGTCGATCGAATTGACGCGTCTAGGCGCGCGGTGCGTAGGTCTCGATAATTCGGAACGGCAGCTAGAGTTCGCGCGTAAGGCGATCGAAGAAGCCGGGCTACACATTTCTTTGATCCATGCTAGCGCCGAATCGGTGCCATTACCTGACCAGTCATTCGACATAATTTTTTGCGATCACGGGGCCATGACATTCGCGGATCCTACGCTTACCGTTCCCGAGGTAGCGCGACTGCTGCGGCCGGGCGGCTTGTTCGCGTTCAATGCGGAGACCGCATTGCATTTTATTTGCTTTGATACAGCCCTAGACCGTATTAGTACGGAGTTACATGCTTCTTACTTCGATAAGCGGAGCGACGAGGGAGACGGAAGTGTGTGCTTCTCATTGCCATATGGTGAATGGATCAAACTCTTCAAGAAATCAGGTTTTGAAGTCGAGGATCTCCTTGAGATTCGGCCGCCGCAAGGCGCAACATCAACCTATCGAGAGTGGGTGTCACACGAGTGGGCCCGCAACTGGCCCGCGGAACAAATTTGGCGGCTGCGGCGAATTAAAAAAGCAAGGTCGTGAACTCGGCGACTTGATGGAAGCCGAGCGCTTTATATAGCGCTAGCCCGGCGGCGTTGAAGTCATTCACGTAGAGTGAGATTGTCGGATAGTCTTTCAATAGACTATCGCATATTCCGAAGAGTGCGGCGGCTCCTAACCCGCGCTTGCGTAACTGCGGCGGCGTCCAAATGCCTTGCACTTGCAACGTACGCGCGTTATACGGCCCTTCGCTGCAATAGAAGCTGAGCTGATTTTCGAACTCTCCGACCCACCACGTTCCCCGTTCGATTGCCGCGCGGATGTTGGCGTCGAATTCCGCCGACCCCACGCGCGGATCGTAACCCAGCTCTTCGTGAATCATCGCCGCGGAATTCACGGCGACCGACTGCCACTCGGCGGGGCGTGCGCGGCGGACAGAAACGCCGCCCGGATCACCGCGCAAAGCGCCGCGATCGACGGCCAGCACCGGCTGACTTTCGCGCACGATGCGCGGCGCCGCGTGACGCGCTGCGACGCATTCCCAATAGCGCTCGACGGTCTTTCTCGGCCCGACGATCATGCGCTCAAACGTGGCCGCCGTCTTTATTGCGGCGAATGCGCCGATGATCGACTCGTCCCGCGCTGACAGCACGACCTGCCGTCCGAAAAATGCGACGCCTTCAATCTGCGAACCGTTTAGGCACACGTACAGATGCGGCCGGAGCGCCGGCGAATTCTGCGAGCCGATCATCCAGCTAAGGAACACGTCCTCGTACGGGTTGCGATCCAGATACGCCAGGGCGGCTGCCGTGTCGGTACGGCGGATCGGCCGCGTTTCGTATGCGCTCAGGTCAGTTTCACGACGAAGGCCGGCTTGCTCGTCGGCTGTTTACTGCCGCCCTCGGGCTCCACGCTTACTGCGACTTCGACGATTTGCGAAGCTCGCGCCGGAACGTGAACGACGGCAACGCCGCTGTGGTCGGGCATGAACGTTACCGATGGCGTCATTTGCTTGCCGCCTTTGCGCATGATCCAGGCCTGGTAGACCTTGCCGCGCGGAGGCATGCCCATCGACTGCATCGCGATGTACAGCCGGTTTCCATGCCGCACGACTTCACCGTCTTCGACCGCGAAGTGCTGCGATTCGGTCGACGTAAGATCGGCAAGCTCCGTCCGTTGCGCGGCAACTTGGCGGTTTAGCAATTTTGTATGCGTGCCGAGCTGGGCGAGCTGCGCCTGCGACTGATGCAGTTCTTCGTTTAAAGAGATGTTGAACGCCGACGTGACGAGCGCGACGGCCAAGCATGCCGCGGCAACAGCATAGGCCGGCCAGACGATGGGCCGCACAGCACGCATTTCACCGACGTTGTAAGGGCGCGGCCTCGCAGCGCTGCCGCGAACCTGGTCCATAATGCGCGCTTTCAACCGTGGGCTCGGAACCACGGCCCCGCCGGCTGCATCGCGGCATGCTTCAGCCGAATACGCGACGGCATCGACCGCGGGTTTGAGCCGCCGGTATTCGGCCGTGCACTCCGGACAGGTGGCCATATGTTCGCGCACGGCGCGCGCCTGACCGCGCGGAAGCGCCCCGAGTGCGTAGACGGCGATGTCGTCGAGCATCGCGTCGTGCGGGTTCATACCCTCACCGTACCCTCGAGCGCGCTTCGCAATTTTCCTAGGCCGGTTCGTATCCGCGTTTTTATCGTCCCGAGCGGAATGCCGCTGCGTCGCGCGATCTCGGCGTGCGTTATGCCGCCGAAAAAGCCCAGCTCGATCGGTTCGCGCTGCTCGGCGGGCAGCTGCGCCAGCGCGCGGCGCACGCTCTCGGCATCAATTTCCGAAAAGACCCGTTCTTCGAGCAGGTCGCTGTCGGGCATCGCGTCGCTCAATTCGGTCTCGGCTGGCGACTTGCGCCGGACGGAATCAATCGCTTTGTTGCGCGCGACTCGCGCGATCCAGCCTCCAAAATTCCCGCCTGCAAAACGTTCGGGGGCGGTCCATATTTTAAGGAAGACGGCTTGCGTGATGTCTTCGGCCGCCGTTGCGTCGCTGACGACGCGAAAAGCGATGCCGTACACCAAACGGTGATACGCATCATATAAAGACTCGAACGCGGCCGCGTCTTTTGTCCGTACGCGTGCCATGAGCCGGGCGGCGTTTTCCAAGGCTTATTTCGGTTCGCTTCATTGGGAGGTTCCCCCGGTCTGGTAACGCTTCGGCGGGCCTTGCGGATTGCCGCGTCGTAGGCTCGGGCGATGAACGCAATAGAAGAGATTCGCGCCGACATTCCGGATTTTCCGGGGTGCGAGGGCGAGGAAGAGTGCCGCGCCTCCGACGAGCAAGTGCGCTCGTATGTGGGGGAGCGGCTGACCGCGCTGCCCCTTGACAGGCTTTCGGCCGACGAGAAGGCTCTTTACGACGGCGTGTTATTTCGCTGCGAGTTCATGAACCAGAAAGCATTCCGGATCTTCGATGAGGATCGCAGCGAAAACCGCATCAAAGCCGTGCTCGAAGCTGATGCAGCACTGATCGCTGCGGCGAAAAAACTCGATCCGTCCGGGCCGCCGGTCGATGCGTTGAAGGCGATCAACGATGCCTTCGATCGCCGCGACGCGGCCATGCTGCAGCAGTAGCGTGTTTCTGCTCGCAGCGGCGCTCTCGCTGCACCTGCTTCCACAACCGCAGTCCGTGCGGGTTTCCACTTGCACCTTTCCGATCCGCGGCTCTCTCATCGCGCCGGCAAATAATTTCGATCCGGGCGCGCTGGATGAAATCAATGACCGGTGGAAAGCTCTTGGCATCCCGCTCTTACAGCCTTCCAAAGCAGAGATCCACACATCCAGGTTTCAAGGGATAACGTTTTTCAGCATCCTCTCCACACGCGGCGGCGAACGGCTGCCGAATGTAACAGTAGAACGCACGGCCCTGCCGCAACAGTCTTACCGTTTACGCGTCAGTAGCCAGCATGGGATCGAGATCCAGGCGGGCGATCGTGACGGAACATTCTACGCCGCGATGACACTGGCGCAATTGCCACAGCGCGTGAACGGGAAATGGATTTTGCCCTGCGTTGATATTTCCGATGCGCCGGCGCTGAAGTGGCGGGTGCTGAGCGACGACGTCTCGCGCGGGCCGCTGCCGAACATGCGCTACTTCAAAGAGCGCATCCGCACGATCGCAGCTTTCAAGATGAACGGCTATTCGCCGTACATGGAGCACGTTTTCGTCGATCCACGCAATCCGCTCCCGGGACCGCTTGACGGTATCACGCCGGCACAGCTGCGAGAGCTCTACGATTACGCGAAGCGCTATCATGTCACGTTCATTCCGGAGCAACAGTCGTTCGCGCATATGCACAATACGCTGGCCGTCGAGAAATATGCGAGCGCGGCGGAATTTCAGCACGACGTTCTGTTGAGCCCGGCGTCGCCGCTTTCGCTGGAGTATTTGACGCAGCTCGTGCGCGACGAGCTCGCCGTCATTCCGCATCCCGTATTCTTTCACATCGGCTCCGATGAAACGTCGGTGCTCGGCTTGGGTCAAAGTAAAGCGCTGGTTGCTCAGCGCGGCTTGAGTCAAGTCTATGCCAATCATTTGCAACAGATGGATCGCCTCATCGCGCCTTCGGGCGCTCGCATGATGGTGTGGGACGACGGCATCGAAAACGATCCGGCCATCATGACGATGATTCCGAAGGGCACCGTGGTTATCAATTGGCATTACGGCGCCGAGAAAAGCTTCCAAAAATATATCAACCTGATCGCGTCGGGAGGTTTCCAGCAAATGGTCGCGCCCGGCGATCACAACTGGAACCAAGTCTATCCGGATATCCGGACGGCCCTTGTCAACGAGCAGCGTTTCATCGACGAAGGAAAGGCGTCGCACGTTTTCGGCCTCTTTCAAACCGTGTGGCACGACGACGGCGAATCGCTTTTTGAAGCGACTTGGTATCCGGTTCTTTATTCGGCCGCCAGCGGTTGGGACGGGCGCTCCGTCGACCCAGCGCGCTTTCAATCCGATTTCCCGAGCGCATTCTTTGGGAGCGACGACGTACGCTACGGACGCGACATTGCCGATCTTGCGGACGCGCAGGCGCGCATGGCGGATGACTACAGTTATTCGAGCAATTATCTCTTTTGGGTCGATCCGTTCGATCCGCGCGCGTCGGCACACATGGCGAAGCTCGATTTGCGCGCGCTGCGCTTGGAGGCCGAAGACGCCGAGCAGCATTTGCTGCAGAATAAGCCGCCACTCCATGCCAACGCCGCGCGCGTCATGTTCTTAGCCGCGCGCAAATACGATTTCATCGGCCGCAAGTTTCAGGCAGCGCAAGAGATCCGCGATTACTACGCCGATGCGCAAGCACAGGCCGGCAAGCCGCACTCTCCGACCGGGCGCGACCTCTTGTGGGCCAAATATTGGTTTTGGGAATTGCGCGACCGATATGAAGAGATAAGGCCGCTTTACGCCGCTGCCTGGAGGTACGAGAATCGCGAAAGCCATTTGGCAAGCAATCTGCAGCGATACGACATTGCCGCCGAACAAAACATTGAGCGTGCCGATAAGATGTATGCTTGGACGCTAGATTACTACGCGGGCAAACCGCTCCCGGATCTACCGTGGTAAATAGATGATTGCGCCGTTGCTGATTCTCGTCGTCTTCTTGGTCTTCGCGGCGCTGATGTACACCCGGAAGGTTCCCGCTTTGCTCGCGCTACCGGCGATGGCGGTTATCATGGCGTTGGTAACGGGCGTGCCGGTTGCGGGCGTAGGAACGATTGTCGTAACGGGCGCGTCCGCGCTCGTGAAGGTTTATGTTGCGGTAATCTTCGGCGCGATGCTCGGACGAGTGACGCTCGATACGGGAATCGCGCGCAGCATCGTCAACTTCGCTGCCGAGTTCGGCGGCGAGCAGCCGCTCGCGGTGGCGCTAGCGCTCAGCGCCGTGGTTGCGCTGTTGTTCGTATCGCTATCGGGACTCGGCGCGGTCATCATGGTCGGTTCGATTGTCTTGCCGATTATGATGACGATCGGCGTGCCCAGGAAAATTACCGCGACGATGTTCCTGATGGCCTTCGCGCTCGGGTACATCTTCAATATCGTGAACTGGAAGTTTTACACGCTGTACTTCGGCGTGAACCAGCAGCAGATGTACGGCTATGCCATCGATCTAGCCGCGATCGACCTCATCGCGCTTCTCGTGTACGCGTTCGTCTCATTCCGGAAGGCGCGAGGGTATGCCACTTGGGCGGTGCGCGCGAAAGCGGAACCGCAAGCCCGCCACGTTCCGGCGTACGCGCTCATCACGCCGATACTTCCGATCGTATTATATTTTGCATTTCATCTCGATCCGATATTGGCTTTTGCAATCTCTGCAATCTATGGCGCGGTCACGGCGCGTCCGGCACAGTCCGTTCAAACGCTGACAGCCGCCGCAATCCGCGGGCTTGAGGACGCCGCACCGGCAATCGTGCTGTTCATCGGCATCGGCATGCTGTTCACTGCGACGCAGGCGCCGGAGTTCAAGGCCGCGCTCCACGGGCTTGGATCCACGCAAGCGTTGCATAATCCGTTCGTTTACGTCGCCGTTTTCGGTATCCTCAGCCCGCTCACGCTCTATCGTGGACCGCTCAACCCGGTCGGTGTCGGCATCGCCGTCTTCACGATTCTGCTATCGGGTCATGCAATGCCGCCGGTCATTCTGGTGGCGGCAATCATGGCAGTCGTGCAAGTGCAGAATGTCTGCGACCCGACCAACACCGCCAACGTGTGGATTGCCAACTTTACGGGCGTACAGATCGTCGACATCACAAAACGGACGTTGCCATATCAAGTCGCGGTTGCACTTGTCGCGTGCATCGTCGTGGTAACTTCGTCGCCGCACTTGTTCGGCGTGCATCCGTTTTCGGCCGCGATTCCGGCGGCCAGCGCGCAGGAGCTCTATCCGCCCGGAATGTTTGCCGGGGCGCCGGCCGCGTCGCGCATTGCCGTCGGATCGGACTCGTCGCCCGATGCGCAAGCGGCGGTTCCCGCGGTCGTTGAAGCGCTACGAAGCGTGCCCGGCACGCAAGCCTTCGCTCAACAAGACGATCCCAACGGTTCGGACTGCTCGTCAAAACGGTACGCGGCCTATGTCAACGTGACGTCGACACGCTTTACGCTCATCGAAGGGACCGACGTAGATATCGGCGTGCAGCTCTTCGATTGCGGCGGATGGGAAGTGACGGAATGGCACGACCACGCGGTGTTCGCTCAGCCTACCGAAACGAACGCTGCGCAGCTGGCCCGCCAGGGCGTTGACCGTTTGATGGGCTGGGCCCGTAGCAATCCGCAGCGCTGGAGCAACTTGCAGCAGCGCGGACTTGCGTTTGCGCCGGGCGATCCGCCTTCATATTATTACGCGCTTTACAAGACGGTGGATGGAAACATGCGCGCGTACGTTCGCGCCGGCGGACCCGCCTATGCGGCCGGCATGCGTACCGACGACATCGTCGACAAACTCGACGGACTTGATTGGTGGATGTACGGCACCTACCAAACGCAGGCGCGCGCGTACGATGGAAAACCGCATTCGTTCCAACTCGAGCGGTCCGGCTCGACGATTGCCGTCCAGCTCGGCGCACCGTTCGCCTCATGATCGACCATCCGCCGGAGCGCTTCTCGGCGCGCGCCGGCGCCTACGCGCAGACCCGTCCGGGGTATCCCCCCGAAGCGCTCGATGCGCTGCTCGAAGGATTGGGGCCGCCCGAAAAGCTGACGATCGCCGATATCGGAGCGGGTACAGGCATCGCATCGCGGCTATTCGCGGAGCGCGGAGCCACGGTCTTTGCGGTGGAGCCGAATCATTCGATGGCCGAACAAGCCGAGCCGGATCCGCGCATCGAGTGGATCGACGGAACCGGCGAAGATACGCGCCTGCCCGATCGGTCTGTCGATGTCGCCGCCGCATTTCAAGCGTTTCATTGGTTCGATCCGACAGCTGCCATTGCCGAGTTCAAGCGCATCAGCCGGCGACGCATCGCCATGCTCCAATACGAACGCGACGAGAGCGATCCGTTCGCCGCGGCTTACGGTGAGCTCGTGCGGCGTTACGCAACTGAGCGGATTGAGCCAAAGCGGTTCGAAGTACTCAACACGTTTGCGCGGCTAGCGGGATCGAGCTGCGTGCGCAGCGAGCATCGCTACGCGCAGAGTTTGGACCGCGGCGAGCTGCTGGGCCGCATGGCTTCGACCTCGTACCTGCCGCGTGACGGGGCGCAAGCGGACGAGCTTCGCGACGAAGCCTCAGCATTGTTCGATCGCTTCGCGCAACGCGGCCGCATTTCGCTCGCAATGACCTGCTTCGTACTGCGTGCCGATGCGTAAACTCCGCCTCGGCGTTGACGTCGGTGGGACGTTTACCGACGTCGTCGCGATCCATGCCGAGAACCGTGAAATCGTGGCGCGCGTGAAGGTGCCGACCACGCATACTGCGGCAGCGGGCGTAGCGGCCGGCATCGTAGACGGAATTGCGCGGCTCTTTTCCGATGGGATCATCGACCCGGCCGACGTTTCGTTCATCGCGCATTCCACGACGCAAGCCACGAACGCGCTGCTGGAAGGCGACGTGGCCCAAGTGGGCGTGCTCGGATTACTGAACGGACTCGGGCCGCTCGCGCGTATGCAGATGCGCTTTGGACGGTTGCAATTGGCGCCTGGTCTCCCGTTCGAACCGAAATTCGCATTCGCTTCGGTGCACGATCGCGAGGGAGTCGAGGCGGCGGTCGGCGCGCTCAAGCAAAGTGGAACGGAGGCGCTCGCCGCGACCGAAGCATTTTCGGTCGACCGCCCGCAAGGCGAGATTGACGCAGTGGCGATTGCGTCCCGGGCTGGACTCTTCGCAACCAGCGGTCACGACGTCAGCACGATGTACGGCTTGCGCGCGCGCACGCGGACGGCTGCGATCAACGCGGCTATTCTTCCGAAGATGGTGCGCACCGCGCGCATGACGGCCGGCGCCGTGCGCGAAGCGGCGATCGATTCGCCGCTCATGGTTATGCGCAGCGACGGCGGTGTGATGGATGCGCGCGAAATGGAGCGGCGTCCGATTCTCACGCTGCTCTCCGGACCGGCTGCAGGCGTCGCCGGTGCGCTGCTGCACGAAAACGTCACCGACGGCATCTTTATCGAAGTGGGTGGCACGAGCTCAGATTGCTCGGCGATTCGCGCGGGCATGCCGCAGATGCGTCCCGCGCGCGTCGGCGGACACCGCACGATGCTGCGCACGCTGGACGTGCGAACGCTCGGAATCGCGGGCGGCAGCCTGATGCGCGCGGCCGACGGAAAGATTGTCGACGTCGGCCCGCGATCCGCGCATATCGCGGGTTTGAGCTATGCGTCTTTTCTCGAGCCGGGCGCGATTGAAGGAGCGCGGTTCGAGCTGTTCCGTCCGAGCGCGCACGACTCGGGCGACTATGTTGCATTGCGCGGCCACGACGGAGCGCACATCGCCGTCACGCCGACGTGCGCCGCAAACTTTTTGGGATACGTCCCCGCATCGGCATTCGCGTACGGAAACGCCGAGTCGGCGGGCAAAGCGCTCGCAATACTCGGCGCGTATTTCGGCTCGACCGCGGAAGGCATCGCGCGCGAAATGCTGGATATCGCGGCGGCCAAAGTCATCGCCGCGATCGAAGAGCTGATCGCCGATTACGAACTCGACCGGCATGCGGTCGTCGTGGTTGGCGGCGGCGGCGGCGCGGCGGCACTCATTCCTTACGCCGCGAAGAAAACCGGATTGGATTTCCGGCTCGCGCGCGATGCCGAAGTGATCTCTCCGATTGGCGTTGCGCTCGCGCTCGTGCGCGAAGTGGTAGAGCGAACGGTCGTGGATCCGTCGCCGGACGAGATTCTGCGCATCCGGCGCGAGGCGCAAGACGCCGTTGTTGCGGCCGGCGCTTCACCTGAGGGCGTCGAGACCGTCGTTGAGATAGATTCCCAGCGGAACATCGTGCGGGCCACGGCGTCGGGAGCGACGGAGCTCGCGGAGGCTGCCTCGCACGCAACGTTGGACGAAGACGCGCGCCTAGCCGCTGCCGCGCGTTTAATGCGCGCGGCAGTTGCAGACGTTCGAGCGGTCGCGCGCACTCCGGGTTTGACCATCTACGAATCCGGCGCGATGGTACGCGTGCTCGATCGCGGGGGCGTCGGGCGGCTGACCCTGCGGGACGGCACGGTTCGCGTCACGGCGGCCGGCTGTGCTGCCGAAGATTTGCGCGCCGCGATCGAAGACGCCACGGCTTTCGGCGACGTCGGACGGGCGATGCCGAATCTGTACGTCCTGCACGGCGCGCGCATCGCCGATTACAGTGGGCTGCTCTCGGCGGAGCAAGCCGTGGCGCTCGCCGAAGAAGAACTCGCGGGCCGCGAGCCCGACGCTCCGGTTCTCATCATAACCTCACGCCGTCCGGCGTAACTTGGCGGTCAAAGGGCCGATAGAGAGATCGTATGGCGCACATAACGGTCGAAAATAATACGCTCACCATCGAGCTCTCGACAATGGACAAAATCTGGGCCATTCACGGCGGGTTGAAAATTCCGCTTTCGCATATCACATCGGCGAGAGTTGAAGACGAGAACGGGTGGGATTATTGGTGGCGCAAGGTCGCGGGAACGGTCGCGCCCGGGCTAAAGACGGCCGGCACATTCTTTGCCGACGGCGGGTTAGCGTTCTTAGATTTCGGAACCGGCCGAAACTGCATCGTGCTCGAAACCGAGCACGAGACTTACAAGACCATGATTATCCAACCCGACGACGATCCCGACCGAATTGCGGCCGAGATCAATCGCCGGATTGGCAGATGACTAGTTGACGCGAGGTTGTTTTACCGCGAGACCCTCAGCTAGTTGCAGCGCGACCGTACTCTTGCGGCGGCCGTAAAAGAAGTAGAAGAAGAGTCCGCCGACAAGCCAGATAATTCCGATGAACCAGACAATCGGGAAAAATCCGAAGAGCACGGGGTTACCGACTTTCAAGAAGATGATCAGCCCGAGCGCTGCCACGGCTGAGAGGTACGGCAAAAAGTACGGTCCCAACGGTACGGTAAAGGCGCCTTTCAATTCAGGATGACGCCGCCGCAGAATCGGTACTGCCAGAGAAGTAAGGATGAACGCCAGCAGCGTTCCGAAATTCGTGACCGAGCCCAAGATTCCGAGTGGAAAGAACGCACCGGCGGCTGCAATACAGACGCCGAAAAAGATTTGCGATACGATTGGCGTGCGCCAGGTTGGATGGATGGTCGTGAAGCTTGGCGGGATGAGCCGGTCGCGCGACATGGCGTAAAACACGCGCGCCTGTCCGAACATCATTACGAGGAGGACGGTCGTTAAGCCGGCGATGGCGCCGAAGGAAATGATCGTGCCTGCCCAAGCGAGGCCGACCGAGTTCATGGCGAACGCTACCGGAAAGGCAACGTTGAGTTTATCGAACGGCACCATACCGTTCAGGATAAAGACGACGATAATGTAGAGAAGGGTGCAGACCGCCAAGCTCATCAAAATGCCAAACGGCAAATCTTTGGCGGGGTTTTTCGCTTCTTCGGCGCTGGTCGAGACAGCGTCAAAGCCGATGTAGGCGAAGAAGATGAACGCCGCACCGCCCAACATGCCGCCCCATCCGAATGGGAAGAAGCCGCCCGCGCCCGTCGTCGGTCCCGCCGGAAGATGGAAATTCGCGGTGTTGATGTGGCCCACGCCCAATGCAATAAAGAAGAGCACGACGAGCACTTTGAAGCTGACGATCCAAGCGTTGACGGTTCCAGATTCTTTTGTGCCACGTACCAGTAGCGCGGTGATCAACAATATGATTCCGGCCGCCGGCAAATTTGCGATGCCCGGCGTAGGATCCCAGTGGCTATGCTGCCACGCTTGCGGAATAATGAGGCCGAACTGATGCAGGATGTTGGTGAAGTAACCCGACCATCCGACACTTACTGTCGCCGCACCGACGGCGTACTCGAGGATCAAGCCCCATCCGACAATCCACGCCAACAGTTCTCCAAATGTTGCGTACGTGTACGTGTAGGCGCTTCCCGAGATCGGAATTTTGCTTGACACTTCGGCGTAACAGAGCGCTGCCAATGCACTGACAATGCCGGCGACGATGAACGAAATCGTAAGGGACGGGCCGGCACGTGTCGCCGAGGCGACTCCCGTGAGTACGAAGATGCCGGTGCCGATGATTGCGCCGATACCCATTGCCGTGAGCGCCCAAGGGCCGAGCGAGCGTTTAAGACCGTGTTCGTGGTCGGCGCCCTCGGCAAGAATGGTCGCGAGAGGCTTTACGCGTGATAGCATGCGGAGCCGTTTACCCCTTGCCTTGCTACTCCCTGTCGCCGGAGGCAGCGCTTTCGCGTCGAAGGCCGCGGCGAGTGAAAGAGTACGACGTCCTGGTCGTCGGCGGCGGAAATGCGGGCTGCGCCGCCGCGATTGCGGCGGCGCGACGTGGCGCGAGCACGATGCTCGTCGAGCGCTACGGTTTCTTGGGCGGGACGGCGACCGCAGCCATGGTTGGACCCTGGATGACGTTTCACTCAGGGCAGAAGCGCATCGTCGGCGGCATTGCGCAAGAGATCGTCACGCGGCTGCAGGCGATGGGCGGATCACCCGGACACTTGCACGACTCTTCCGATTACGTTCCGACCATCACGCCCTTCGATCCCGAGATACATAAAGCGCTGCTCTTTGAGATGATGCGAGAGGCCGGGGTGCATCTGCTGGTCCACGCGTACTTCCTGCGTGCCGTGATGGATGGTGAAGCCGTCGCCGGCACGGTTTTTGCGACCGTTGCGGGTGAACGGGAATACCGCGCGCGCATTACGATCGACGCGACGGCGGACGCGTATGTCGCCGCTTCAGCGGGCGTCGAGACGCAGCAAGGCGACGAGCGCGGCCGGGTGCAGCCCGCAACGCTGATCTTTCGCTTGAGTCATGTCGACCTCGCGAAAACCGCCGCATACGTTCGCATGCATCCCGATCAAATGCGCACGTCGCTAAAAACGCACGAGCGCACCGCGCCGGCGTTGACGGCGGTCGCTGGACTCTACGAATTGTGGCACGAGGCCCAAGCCAAAGGCGACGTCACCATTCCCCGCGAGGTCGTCTCGTTTTTCATTTCGCCGTATCCGGACGAAGTTACGGTGAATATGACGCGCGTCGTCGACATCGATCCGCTCGACCCCGACGACCTGACTCGCGCGGAAGTTGAGGCGCGCGCCCAAGCGATGCAGCTCTTCGACTTTTTCCGCAAGCGCGTGCCGGGGTTCGAAAACTGCCGAATCGCTGCGACCGCGACGCAAATCGGCATTCGCGAATCGCGCCGCATCGTTGGCGAATACACGCTGACGCGCGACGACGTGCTTCAAGGCAAACACTTCGACGACGCGGTTGCGCGTAGCGCGTATCCGATCGACATTCACAACCCGTCGGGCACGGGCACGCAGACGCACCGGCTGCGAGCGGGCGAGAGTTACGAAATTCCTTACCGCTGCTTGGTCCCTGCAAAAGTGGACCGGCTGCTCGTCGCGGGGCGCTGCATATCCACTACGCACGAAGCGTTGGCTTCCACGCGACTGACGCCGACGGTCATGACGCTGGGTCAAGCGGCCGGCACGGCTGCCGCGCTCGCGCGCGATGAAAAAGTTAGCGTGCGCGATGTGGACACGGCGAAGCTCCGCGCCGCGCTAAAGGCAGATGGTGTGATCTTATGAAGATCGAGTTTTCCGATCTCGGCGACTGGGGTCAGGAGACCGAGTTGGTATCCGAATACGATCCGAATGGTCCCGTTATTCGCATTAACTCGCGCGTCGCCGACAAGCTTCCGCCCGAAGAACGCGCGGCTTTTGTGAAGCGCGCCATTGCGCACGAGCTCTACCACCACATGGAGCATTGCGGCGACATTCCCATTATCGCCGATCGCGGCGCGCGCGAAGAGGCAGCTTCGTCCTTCCCTTCGACTAGCGTTTCGCATGCGCGAAACGCTGCTCAGGACAGGCTGCACAGGATAACATAGCGTGAAATTATACGGCGGAATTGACGCGGGGCAAAGCCGTACTGTCGCCACGATCGCGGATGAATCGGGACGCGAACTTGGGCGCGGCGAAGCCGGTCCCGCCGACGAGATCGGACAAGACGCGAACTCGACGCGTTTACGCGACGCCTTGCGCTCGGCTTACGACAAAGCGGCCGCCGCGGCAAAATTGCCGGCGGACGCGCGGTGCCAGCGAGTCGTCGCCGGCATCAGCGGATACGAGGGACGCGTTTATGGACGGGCGCCTGAATTGCCGTCCCGTGAGTTGGTCTTCGTGCATGACGCGGTGATCGCGCACGCCGGAGCGTTTGAAGGCGGGCCTGGGGTCGTCGTTATCGCCGGAACGGGTTCGGTTTCGTACGGTGCAAACGAGCGCGGCGAAACGGTGACGGTCGGCGGCTGGGGCTATCTGTTCGGCGATGAGGGAAGCGCGTTCTGGTTCGCGCGCCGCGCGATCGAAGACGCTATTCGAGACGAAGATGCCGGCAAGAAGAATCCGTTTGCGCAGACGCTGCTGCATCATTTCGGCAGATCGTCGCTGCACGAGCTCGTGCGCTCGTTTTATGCGGGCGAGATCTCGCGAACGGCGCTAGCCGAGTTCGCGCAGGCGACGATCGAACGGTCCGGATCGGATCCCGCCGGCGAGCGATACGTGCAGCAGTGCGCACAAGCCCTCGCCGATTTGGCCGTGCGCACGATGGCGCGCATCGGATTGCATGCCGGGCCGCTCGCATTTTTGGGCGGCATGACGAAGAGCGCGGTCATGAAATCCGCGATCGCGAGCGCTGTGGAAGAATCTGCACCGGAAGCCAAGCTCATCGAACCCGCGGGCGACGCTGTTTCCGGCGCGCTGTTTTTGGCACGAAAGCCATGAGCGGCAAGCACGAGCTGTTGGAACGCCTGCGCGGCCGCTTGATCGTCTCGGTGCAAGCCGCGCCGGGGTCGGCACTCGACGATCCGCTCGTCTTATGTGCGATGGCCGCTGCCGCGAAAGCCGCGGGCGCGGCCGGCCTTCGCCTCGCCGGCGGAAAAAATATCGAAGCCGTTCGCAAACGCGTCGATCTTCCCGTGATCGGCATCGTAAAACGCGAGTATCCCGGATTCGAAGCGTACATCACGGCGACGTTGCGCGAGGTTCGCGAGCTACTGAACCTTGGTGTGGAGATTGTCGCGTTCGACGCGACCGGCCGCCCGCGTCCCGGCGAAGCCGCCGTGCCGCAGATCGTCGGCGAGATTCAGAGCGGCGGTGCGCTGGCGATGGCTGACTGCGCCGAGGCCGCCGACGGAGTCGCCGCGCAGACCGCCGGAGCGGATATCGTCGCGACCACCTTGTGCGGATATACGAAGGAGACGGCCGGTTGCGCGCTTCCGGCGCTCGACCTCGTGCGCGCCTTCGCCGAATTGGACGCCTTCGTGATCTGCGAGGGCGGAATCCATTCGCCCGCCCAGGGAGCCGCCGCCCTCCAGGCCGGCGCCGCCGCTATTGTAGTCGGGACTGCCATTACCAATGTAGAGTGGCTGACCCGGGAATACGCCGCAGCCCTTCAAAGGTCGTCGCCCGCGTAGGACGCGCTTTCCTATACTACTAATACGCCTATCCGGCTGCTTTGGAGATTCGCACACTTTTGCCAGAAAATAGGGACCCGGTAGTCCATCTCGACCGCCAGTTCTGGATCGTCACGGCCGTTCTCGGTGTGCTGGCGCTCATTTCGATCTTCTGGTGGGTCTGGGCGCCGATCACGAGCATCATGCCCGAAGCGGTTGACAAGGCACAGCAGATCGACGCGCTGTTCCGCTTCCTGGCGGCGTCCGGCACCGCGCTCTTCATTTTTATCTGCGGCTATATTTTGTACTTTTCGCTGGCGTTCCGCCGGCACGCCGGCACGCCCGAAAACGCCGTCGGCATTCAAATTCACGACAACAACAAACTCGAGTTTTGGTGGACGCTCGCCCCGACGGTTTTCGTCGTCATCATGGCGATTTTCAGTTTGCGCATTTGGTACGGCATCGAAGTTGCGCCGAGCAATACGCTTGTCGTCGAAGCGATCGGCCATCAGTGGTATTACACGTTCCGCTACCCCAACGTAAACGGCGAAGTGAAAGAGATGCACCTGCCGCTGGGGCAGGCCGTTACACTGCACGTGACCTCGAGCGACGTCATCCACTCGTTTTGGATTCCCGCGATGCGGCTAAAAGCCGACATGGTTCCCGGTTTGATCAACACGTTCGAGTTCACGCCGACGCGGCAGGGACGATACGAGATCATTTGCACGGAGTTTTGCGGCCTGAATCACGGCTTGATGCACAGCGGCACCACGGTAAATCCGGCGTACGTCTATATCGATCCGCCGGCGCGTTACGCGTCATGGTACGCGCGCACCGAGCGCGAGCAGATTCATGCGAGCAACGCGATTGAGGCGGCGAGCACGAGCGAATTGAAGCTCAACGGCGGCGAGCCCAGAGACGGCGCGAAACTCTTCGCCGCCAAGTGCTCGGCATGTCACGCGGCCGGCCCCTTCGATCAGAAAATTGTCGGTCCAGGCCTGCGGGGAGTCTTGGATGATCCGGCCCATCCGAACCTTGTGGACGGTGACAAAGCGACGCCCGAAAACGTCGCGAAGATTTTGCAGAATGGATTTAAGGGCAGTATGGGACAGATGCCCAATCAGGCAGCCAACGGGCTCAGCAACAAAGACATCGTGAACCTCGTCGCTTACCTGAAAACACTGAAGTAACTCGGAGCAAGATGACAGCTGTAGCAGCGCACGCAGGCGGAGGACTAGCCGACCACATTCATCCGGAGCCACAAGGGTTCATCCGGAAGTACGTCTTTTCGATCGATCATAAGATCATCGGAATCCAGTACATGATCACGGCGTTCCTGTTTATGATCTTGGGCGGAATGCTGGCCGAACTGATCCGCGTTCAATTGATGAAGGCCAGTGGCGGGCTAATGACGCCCGAGACCTACAACGAAGTCTATTCGGTGCACGGCTCGACGATGGTGTGGCTGGTGATCATTCCGCTCCTCACCGGCGGATTCGGCAACTTGATCTTCCCGGTGCAGATCGGCGCGCGCGACGTCGCCTTCCCGTGGCTGAACATGCTGAGCTTCTGGCTCTTCCCGCCGGCCGGCTTGATGCTGTACGCGTCGTTCCTGATGGGCGCTCCCACCGCCGGTTGGACCGAGTATCCGCCGATGTCGCTAAACGCCTATGGCGCTCATGACGGGACCTCGATGTGGGCTGCGGCGATCTTTTTGATAGGCGTCAGCTCGACGATGACCGGCATCAACTTCTTGGTCACGATTCTGAAGATGCGCGCGCCCGGCATGACCTTTACGCGTATGCCGCTCTTCGTTTGGGGACAGTTCGTCACCGCACCGCTGTTGATGATCGCCACGACCGCATTAGGCGCGGCGCTTGCCGCCCTCTTCGTGCAGCGCCAGTTCGGCGTCGCGTTCTTCGATCCGACGCGCGGCGGCAGCCCGCTGCTCTGGCAGCACATGTTCTGGTTCTACAGCCATCCCGCGGTCTACATTATGATCCTGCCGGCCTTCGGCATGATCTCCGAGATTCTCCCGACGTTTTCGCGCAAGCCGATCTTCGGGTATAAGATGATCGCGTTCTCATCCTGCGCGATCGCGATTCTGGGATTCATGGTGTGGGCGCACCACATGTTCACGTCGGGCTTGGCGCCCGCGCTGCAGCTGCCGTTCATGGTACTCACGATGCTGATCGCGATTCCGACCGGCGTCAAAATCTTCTCGTGGGTCACAACGCTCTGGGGCGGTGTCATTCACATGACGACCGCGATGCTCTTTGCCATTGGGTTTCTCGCGACGTTCACGCTCGGCGGCATCACCGGCGTCTTCTTGGCGGCGGTACCGTTCGATCTGCACGCGCACGGCACGTACTTCATCGTCGCGCACTTGCATTACGTCCTGGTCGGCGGCAGTTTGATGGGCATTCTCGCCGGACTCTTCTACTGGTATCCCAAGATGAGCGGCCGTCTGATGAACGAGAAGCTCGGCAAGTGGGCGTTCTGGCTCTTCTTCATCGGCTTCAACGGCACGTTCTTGCCGATGCACTGGCTGGGCATGTGGGGTCAGCCGCGCCGCGTCGCGGTGTACGATCCGCAGTTTCAAGCTTGGAACCAAGTCGCATCGTGGTTCTCGTTCGTCATGACCGCGGCGCTGATCTTGGTGTTGTTCAACGCGCTATGGTCGATGCGTAACGGCAAGCGCTCCGGTCCCAATCCGTGGAACGCGCGCACGCTCGAGTGGCAGATTCCATCGCCGATGCCGTACTACAACTTCAAACACGTGCCTTCGGTCTTTGCCGCGCCTTACGACTTCGCCGAACCGCTGCCGTACCGCGGTTTGGAAGAAGAACTCACCTGATGGCCGTTGCAAGCGTTACCCACGGCGCGTACGCCGGCGTGATGAGCGAGGAGCCGGATCAGCTTTACGTTGAGACGCGCGAGCTGCGCATCCAAGGCTTCCTGCTTTTCATGGTCAGCGACTTGGTGCTCTTCTCGTCGTTCATTTTTGCTTACCTGTACCTGCGCAACAGCGGCCAAGGCTGGCCGGCAGGCGGACCGAAGCTCGATATCGCGTTGGCCGCTGTCAACTCGATAGTCCTTTTCGGGTCGGGCGCGACGATGCATTTCGCGCTTGAAAATTGGAAGCACCGGAACTTCACGAAGTTCGCAAACTGGATCGTGATGACGATCATCTTGGGCGCGGGCTTCTTGAGCGGCCAGGTGCTCGAATATATCCACATCGGCGCCCGCTGGAGCAGCGGGATCTTCGGCGCGTCGTTTTACACGCTGACCGGCATGCACGGCCTGCACGTCTTCGCCGGCATCATCTATCTCACGGTGCTATTGTTGCAGGCGGCGCAAGGCAAGTATACATTCACTAAGTACACCGGCTTGACGCTCGGAACGCTCTATTGGCATTTCGTCGACGTCATCTGGGTCGTGCTGTTCTCGATTTTCTATCTCCTGTGAGGCGCTGATGGAAGCTACCGTCGCACACGTCGAACGCATCTTAGCGATTGTCTTCGGCATCGTCGTCTTTTTCGTCGCCGCGATCGCGCTGCGAAACGACTGGAAGAGCCAAGGCATCGAGAACCAGGTCTTCAAAATTATGCTCGGCCTGCTCGCGCTCGGCGCGATTCTGGGCATCCTCGCGGCGCTTGGCGTGCTTATCGGAAAGGGAGTCGCGTAATGTACGATCCGTTAGATGAACGGGGCGTGCCGACAAGCCGCGGCATGCCGATGGTTGTCCGCATCGCGACCATCATCGGGATTCTCTGCATCTTCGGAGTCGGCGGTTCGGTCATTATGCTCGCGGGCTATGGCCACTGGTGGCCTGATCAGAAAGCCATGCGCATTCCGCTCAGTGCTCCGAACGATAAAATTCTCGACACGCACGCCCCGGTGAGAATTCCGAGTCCGCCTCGCCAGGCGCGCCCGGCGCATCCGAAAACGCGCTAGCGGCGCATTCGCTGTGAGATGCCGATCGCGAGCGGTGGAAGTTCGTCCGGCAAAACGCCTGTAGACTTACCGTCCACTTTGTGAATGCCGCCGTACTCCGAGAATTCGACGTGCGCCGGTATCGTTGCATTGGGAATGCGATGCTTGCCGAAGCATTCCCATTCGCAGCACAGTTGCGAATCTTCAAACAGCACGGCCACGTAACCCGAAGCCTGCGGTTCGGAGAAGTCGTCGGGGACGAGATAGCGGACGTAGCCGTCGAGGATGTAGATCGGTTTAAACGTTTGGGCGTAGGCGATGAACGGCGCGACGAGCAGGGCGACCAGATAGATTGCAAAGCCGAGCGCCATGATCGCAAAGACCGGAGCGAGGATCCACAGGTCGTGCGGCTTTGCCACGCGCGCGCGCCAGACGATTCCCCACGTCATAAGCGCAAAGAACACGGTGCCGAGCAGCGGTTCGATCGCGATCGCGAATCGGCCGGTCAGTCCGCGCCAAACGATCTCGCGCTCGCGTTCTGTCCATGCCCTTCCGGCCAAATGCCGCCCGAGCCTGACGCCGGCATTCATGCGCCGAGTTCGGCTCGCCGGGGCTGAAGAAAGAGCGACAGAACCAGCGCCAACAGCGCGAGCGCCGCGAACGTGAGATAGGTCCAGCGGTAAGACGAATCGTCCGACACGGCCGCGGTCATGATCCCGCCGGCAATCGAGCCGCCGAGTATTTGGCCGACGATGAGGAATTGGCTGAGCAACCCGAGCGCGGTCGCGCGTGACCCGGCCGGCGCTTCGTTCGTCACGATATAGCGCGTCGGCGCGCCCAGCAGCGCGCCGAAGCCGACGCCGGCAACGATCATCGCGAGCACCGCGAGCGCCAGCGAATGAAAGCCCAGCGCGAAGATCGCCAAGCCGAGCTCAGTGAGCAACGTTCCCGCGAGCAGCACGTTGCGGCTGCCGATCCGATCGAGGGCCCGTCCCGAAAGCGGAATGACGACGACAAATGCGAGCGCGCCGACCGCCGCGATAGCGCCCGCGGCAGCGTAAGAGAGATGTTCGGCGCCTACCAGTACGACGGGAACGAAGAAGAGCGATCCTTCGAGCATGCCGATGATCAGCTCGAGGAAATAGGTTTTCATCAGCTGAGGATTGCGCAGCAGTCCGGGCGGCAGAATCGGAAACTCGATCGCGCGCTGGCGCAGCCAGAAACCCGCCAACAACAATCCGCCGATGATGATTGGAACGGCATGCGTGCCGGTGATCCCGTACATGAGGAAGAGCAGTCCGGTCGCTAAGAGCAGCAGTCCCAAAACGTCGAGCGGACCCTTGCGCTTGGGGGGCGCCTCGGATGCGAGTTCGCGCAGCGCGAAGACGATCACCGCGCCGCCGATTGCAAAGTTCGGCACGAAGATCCAGCGCCACGAAACGAAGTGCGTGATCATGCCGCCGTAGAGCGGGCCGATAATCGCTGCCAAGCCCCAGGTGGCCGCGATCAATCCGAGCGCTGCGCCGCGCCGCGCGCGCGGCACGCGGTCGCCGACGGCTGCAGTCGCTACCGGAAAGATCCCGCCCGCGCCAAGTGCTTGAATCGCGCGCGCGATCAAGAATGCGGTGTAATCCTGGGCGACGATCGCAAGTGCGCTGCCCGCCAGAAAGATGAGGATGCACAGAATGTAGATCGGCTTGCGTCCGTAGCGATCGGCGAGCGTGCTCATGACCGTGATGCTAACGACGTTCATCAGCAGATAAAGGGTGAAGACCCACGACAAATCGCCGTTAGCCGCATCGAATTCGTGCCCGAGCGCCGGCAGCGCCGGGGCGAGCACGCTGAGGTCGAGCGCGCCGAGAAAAACGCCTAACCCTAAGGTGAGCAGCAGCGGAAGCGCGGCGCGCAGATCCGGCTCGTTGCGCAGGTCCGGATTCACAAAACGATCCGGTCGATCACCATGAAGGCGCAGATTAGCGCGAGATAGAGCAGCGAGAAACGGAAGAGCGCGCGTGCGGCGGCTTCGCCGTCGCGCTGCAACCGCACCGCGTACGCGATAAATGCGGCGCCCAGCACTGCCGCGCCCGCGAAATAGATCGCGCCCATGACGTGGAGAGGAAACAGCGCGAGCGTGACTGCGGCGAGCGTCCACGTATACCGAACGATGGCGCGTTTCGTGCGGCGTTCGCCTACCACGTTGGGAAGCATCGGAATCGCAGCCTTGGCGTAATCGTTTTCGCTGTTGAGCGCCAGCGCCCAAAAGTGCGGCGGCGTCCACAAGAAGATGATCGCGAAGAGTCCGACCGCGGGTCCGCCGATGGTATGCGCGACCGCAGCCCATCCGACCAGCGGCGGGATGGCGCCCGCAGCTCCGCCGATCACGATGTTTTGCGGCGTGCGGCGTTTAAGCCACATCGTGTAGATGACGACGTAGTACACGTTGCCCGCCAGCGAAAGCCACGCGGCGAGCGGATTGACGCGAAAATAAAAGATGCTGAACGAGAGCACGCCCATCACGGCGGCGTGCGTCGTCGCTGCTAGAATGGAGATGCGTTGCGCCGGGATCGGCCGCGACTGCGTGCGGCGCATGAGCCGGTCGATGTCCGCGTCGTAAACGCAGTTGAGCGTTCCGGCTGACATTGCCGCCAGCGCGCCGCCGAGCATGGTCCAGCCGAAGAGCGCGAGCTGCGGCATCCCTTTTGCGGCCATGAGCATCGCTGCCGCAGTCGTGATCAGCAGCAGATACATGATCCGCGGTTTTCCGAGGTCGTAATAGTCGGCCAGGCGCGACGCGAATGCGGCGATGCGCGATTGCGCGATGCGCTCGGCGCGGACCGAAATGCTCATAGCGCTTGCGCCGGTTGGCGAGCGGGTATGGCGTCGACGACGGCGAGCGTCGTTGCGCATGCGAACGCGAGAAAGATCAGCGCGGCATTCGCCGCATGCGCTTCACGCAAATCGATCGGCAGGCGTAATGCCACGTTGAGCAGGCCCAGCACGATTTGGACGAAGACCAAAGCCAGCGCGGCGCTCGTCCATATGCGTACTCGCGCGCTCGCGCCCTGCATCCACGCGAACGCAAATGCGGCGACCGCCGCTAAGAGCGAAGCAGCCGCGGCTACACGGTGCAGCATTTGCACATATTGGCCGATGCCGAAGACGACGACGTTGCCCGCGCAGCCCGGAATCGTTACGCACGCCAAGCCGGCCCCGCTGGAGCTGACGTACGCGCCGATGCACATCGTAATGAAAGCGACGCATGCGGCAACCGCGAGGACCGCGGCCATCGCCCAGGTACCCCCGGCGGGACGCTGCGAACATCCTGCTCCGGCAAAGTTGGCGAGCGCGGCGAGCGACGCTATCAGCGCCATTGCGGTGCCCCAGTGCCAAACAACCGAGATCGGCGTATTGGAGAGCTTCACCGTAGCGGCGCCGAGAAAAACTTGAAGAAGGAAGAGTGCCCCCACGACGCTTGCGGCGGCGCGCACGCCGGGCGCGGGGTTACGCCCGTAAAACGCGCGCACGAGCGTTACCAAGACTAGCACCGCGAGTGCCAGCGCCGTGAAGCGGTGCGCCCATTCCCAGATCACGCCGCCGTCGAATGCGGGCACGATCCGGCCGCGGCACAGCGGATAATCCGGACACGTCATTCCCGCGCCGTTTATGCGCGTCCAACTTCCGAGCAGCACTTCGCCGAAGGCGACCGCGACCGCGCACCAGCTCAGTCGCGCCAAGCTTGTCACAAGGCCTTCAGTTTATCCCCGGGAGCGGGGACCCTACAACGACCAGTGTCGGCGGTGTATCAGCAGCGGGCTAAGGCGGCGTTCACGTGTTGCGCGGCGCCGTTTTCATCCGTCGTGATGTCGGGCAGGCGCGATTCGAAGTCCCGGGCGGCGGCCGTTGCCTCCTGAGTGGCGGTCGGCTGGTTGGGATCGTGTCCGAGCGGCGGCGGGCGCATTCCGGTTGAAGGATCGTTGGGGACGCGGTTGCGATCGATTCCGTTCGTGGCGCGAGCGTCCGCAACGCTGGCGAGGTAAGGATCCGGCACGCCGAACACGATGCGGTTCGCTTCTTTTTGGCTTTCGGTGAACGTTGCCATGTCTTGGAAATCGACCGCGGCAAGATAGCCGTTGAGATCGCGCGCGACTTTCTGCTGGCGCCACAGCGCGCCGCCGAGCGCGTCGGCAAATGCTTTAAGTTCTTTCTTCTCTTGGGGATCGTTCGACTTTTCCGCGAGGGCGCGCAAACGCTTCACTTCGTCATCGGCCGAACGCGACTGCTTGGTGACGTTTTTGGCGAATTCGCCGAGCGCGTCGAGTCCGTTGCGGCGGTGAATGGGATTTCCGTCGTCGAGGTTGACCGCGCGCAGACGCGTGATCAGTTGCTGCAATTGCACGTCGTTGTTTAGCGCGCTGCCGATGGCGCTATTCGCGTGCGTGACGATCTCCGCGCAGCGCGACGTCGAGCGGACGTTGGCGATAACTTTGAGCGCCGGAGCGGGCGAAGCCGCGATAACCGGCGGAGCGGCGGCGAAACTCGCGCCGGGGCTCAGCAGCGCGGCGGAAGCGGCGATGACAGCGAGTCTGTACAGCATCTGTAACCTCTCTCCTCATAAGAATGCACCCGCAGGGCGCCGCGTGACAATACCTCGAACGCCCTGCGCGTGAAGCGCCTCTGGGCTTTGGCCGCTCTTCTGGTCTTGGCCGGCTGCCGGGACGTGCGAGTCCAGACCCTTCGACAGGGCCAGACCGCGGTACTTGGTGGGAACGAACTGGTTGTCGTGCGCGACGCGCCGTCGCTCGAACGCCTAGGAATTCGCGCGCCCGTGCGCTTCCGGGCCGAGTTCGGCGTGGTCTTGCTCATGGGGCCGCACGATCGCTCGGGCTATAAGCAGATCATCGAGTCGATCCGTTCGCGCGCCGATCGTTTCCGCGTCGTGGCCTTCGAAGCTCCGCCCGCCGACGGCGGTCAGCCTTCGGGCCGATACCGAACCTTTACATTGTGGATCGTACCGAACTCCGCGTACCGGCGCGGCGTCCGGGTCGAAGTGGTTACGCCGGCCGGCGAACCGATCACGTCCATGGAACTGCCTTAAGCAAGGCAAGCACACTGCATCCAACGCTTTCCTTAGATACGAACGTCCTCGCCGCCAACGCGCAAGCATGGCGGGCGTTTGCGGGCGTGCCCGTTCGCGCGGTCGTGAAATGTGACGGCTACGCCTGGGGTCAGGAGACGTTGGTGCGCGGGCTCGAAGGGACGGTGCAGAGTTACTGCGTCGCCGATGCGGATGAATTGCGCGCGTTGCGCGCGTACACCGATGCGCCGGCAATTGTCTTTGGAAGCGTACCGGCCGCGCGTTTCGGCGAAGTGCTCGACGCCGGCGGCCAACCTTCGGTTTCCAACGCGCAAGAGCTGGCGGCTGCGGCACGGTGGTTTCACGCGCATTCCAAATCGCTTCGGGTTCGCGTCGGCGTCAGGATGGCGGCCGCGTGGAGCGGTCTGGACCCTCAAGATGTCACCCGCTTCGCCGCCGAGCTGCGGGCGGCGTCGGCGGAGGTGGAGGCGTGGACGCATATCACCGATGTGGACGACGCCGACCGGCAATTGAGTGTTTTCGAAAATGCACTGGCCGAGCTGTCGCGCGCGGGCGTGCGCGTCGCAGATACGGACATCTGCAGCACCTTTCCGCTGGCGCGCGGAATCCGGCGGGGTTCTTCGGTCCGGATCGGAGTTGGGCTGTTCGGAGCAACCGGCGGACCCGCGGTTCCCGGTGTTGCGTGTGCGCTACGATTCAGCGCTCCGGTTCTTCGTATCGAGCGACATTCGGCGGGGACACGGATAGGCTACGGGGGTACCATGCTCGGGATGGATTGCACGGTCGCAATGCTCCGGTGTGGTTTCGGCGACGGGTTACCCGCGAGCATCGAGGGCAAGAGCGGCGTGCTGATGGCCGGCATGCAGTACTCGGCCGTGCGCGCCGATGCGCTTGCTCCGGATGCGCGCGAATACGTTTGGCTGGATCGCCGATCCAACATCGACGAGTTTGCTCGGGCCGCCGGACGGCCCGTTCACGAGATCGTCACCGAGCTCGGAAGCTGTGCCCGGGCGGCTCTGTTAGAAGAAACGGTGTGATGCAGGCACGCGCTTCGGACGAACTCGACGTTCAAGTTCAGCGGCTCGGACTGGCGCTCGAGCCCAACGGCGATCCGACCGAGGCCGAAGGTACGCTGAATCCGGCATGCGCGCGCACGCGCGAGAAAGAGCTGCTGCTCTATCCGCGCGACGTCGCTCACGGAAATATTTCGCGAGTCGGACGCGCTAAAGCGGTCGCAAACGGCGATCGTTTTTCGTTCCAGCGAGACGGCTTCGTGCTCGAACCGAGCGCCGTCTACGAACTGCGGCCCTCTCCCGGATACGGCTGCGAAGATCCGCGGGTAACATTCATTGCCGCGCTCGACGCGTACGTGATGTCGTACACCGCATTCGGTCCGCAAGGTCCGCGCATCGCGGTCGCGATCTCCGAAGACGGCCTCACTTGGGAGCGCGTCGGGAAACTGGTCTTCGATAAACCTGGGATGCACATCGGCGACGACAAAGATGCGGCTTTTTTCCCCGAGCCGGTAACGTCGCCAAGCGGCGTCACCTCGCTCGCATTTTATCATCGTCCGATGCTACATCTCTCCGCAGTCGACGGTCGCGCGTCGATCCCGATCATCGAGCGCATGCCCTATCGCGATCGCGAATCGATCCGCGTCGGATTCATCCCGCTTGAGCCCGCGCTCAAGGATCGCAAAAAACTGCTCGACGTCTGCGAAAGCGAGCTCGTGCTTGCGCCCGATGGTCGCTGGGGTTCGCTCAAAGTCGGGTGCGGAACGCCGCCGGTGCGTATCGATGAAGGCTGGCTGTCGATCTTTCACGGCGTCGACGTCATTTCCGACGAGACAAAGCCGAAGATGCGCTACAGTGCCGGTTTGGTGATTCACGACGCGCAAGATCTGCGGAAGATCGTCTATCGCTCGCCGGAGCCGATCATCACTCCCGAAAACGAATCGGAGCTGCACGGCATCGTCGACAACGTCGTCTTTCCGACCGGCATCGATCCGCGCCCCGATCTCGGCGAGCGCATTTTCGATTTTTACTATGGAATGGCGGACTGGTCGATTGGAGCGGCCCGTCTTACGCTCGGGGGAGGGTCGGGCACTCAGCGTGAGCCGGCCGAAAGCGCTGCTTAGGTTTTATGCGATCTCCGCTGTTATCGTTCTCACAGCTGCGGTGATCGTCGCCGGATATGTCAATCGCGATCGCCTGAAGCTGAAGATCGCTTCGGTCTACGCATCCGTTCCGCCAAAAGCCGCGCCAGGGAACGCGCCCGAGCCTAGCAACACGCGAGATCTGTGGATCGTGGCCCCTTGGGTGTTGTCCGCTCTTCCCGAATGTTTGAGCCAGACGTTCGAAGCGTCGGGCACGAGCGCATATGTAGCGGCACGATTGCCCGCAGGCTACGAACGCCAACTTTCAGGCACGCGGCTTCGCTACAACGATTGCATCGTGATTACCCGCGAGAGAGACATTTTCGTTCGTCGCCGCAGAGATAAATTTTATATACCAAGTCTCGCTAAGCTCTTCAAAAGAGGATCGTCGCTTGCACTGATCTACGAGTCTCGCAAGCGCGCGATCTTGCGCATTTACGAACCGGCGCCGCCGGGACTGTAATGTCCGATCTGGCAAGCGAAGTGCGCAAGCGGCGCACTTTCGCGATCATTTCTCACCCCGACGCCGGCAAAACGACGCTGACCGAAAAGTTGCTGCTCTACGGCGGCGCGATTCAGACCGCCGGTCAAGTCTCGGCGCGCCGCGCACAGCGCGCAGCAACCAGCGATTGGATGGAGCTCGAGAAACAGCGCGGGATTTCCATAACGTCGACGGTGCTGCAGTTCGAGTACGGCGGCTGCACCGTCAATCTGCTCGACACGCCCGGACACCAAGACTTCGGCGAGGACACGTACCGCACGCTGCTCGCGGCGGACAGCGCCGTCATGCTGATCGACGCGGCCAAGGGCGTTGAGCCGCAGACCAAAAAACTCTTCGCGATCTGCCGCGCGCGGCGCATCCCGCTCTTCACCTTCATCAATAAGATGGATCGTCCGAGCCGCGATCCGCTCGAGCTGCTCGACGAATTGGAAAGCGTTTTAGGAATCGGCGTTTTTCCGATGAACTGGCCGCTTGGGAACGGTCCATCGTTTAAAGGCGTCTTCGACCGCGCGACGCGGAGCGTGAATCTCTTCGAGCGCGTTGTCCACGGCGCGAAGCGCGCGAACGTCGAACTCACGGGCGTCGACGATCCGCAGATTCGCGAACTGCTCGACGGGCGTTCGTACAAACAATTCCTCGACGAGCTCGAACTGCTGGAAGGCGCGGGGTCGCAGTTCGATCGCGATGCGATGCTGCGCGGCGACGTCTCGCCGGTGTTCTTCGGCAGCGCCGTCACCAATTTCGGCGTACAATTATTTTTAGACGACTTTCTGAAGCTGGCGCCATCCCCCACTCCCCGCCGCATAATGGCTAATGGTTCGGAAATAAATTGTCATCCTGAGCGGCCCGCGGAAGCGGGCCAGTCGAAGGACGGCCGAGCAGGCGCTGAAAGCGCCGCTGACGAGGCCCGCACGATCGATCCTACGAGCGATCGCTTCACCGGGTTCGTTTTTAAGATTCAGGCGAACATGGATCCGCGGCATCGCGATCGCGTTGCATTCGTGCGGATCTGCTCGGGACGCTTCGAGCGCGACATGACGGTGCGCAATGCACGCAGCGGAAAAGACGTTAGGCTTTCGCGCGCGATGAAGCTCTTCGCAAGCGAGCGCGAATCGGTCGAGGCGGCCTATGCCGGCGACGTCGTCGGCCTCGCCAATCCGGGCGTCTTCGCGATCGGCGATTCGCTGAGCGAAGGTGCTGCGGTGCAGTTTGAACGGTTTCCGGCTTTTGCGCCCGAACACTTCGCGCAAGTGCGAAGCGTAGATACGGCCGGCTATAAATCGTTCGGCAAAGGGATCGCCCAATTGCGAGAAGAGGGCGCGATACAAGTGATGTATCCGCGGGGATCGATGCGCACGGAACCCGTGCTGGCCGCCGTCGGACAGCTGCAGTTCGAAGTCGTGAAGCACCGCCTCGAATCGGAGTACAATGTGAAGACCATCTTTACGACGCTGCCGTTTTCGGTCGCGCGGCGCGTCGAAGGCTCGAGCGAAGCGCTTCAGAGCCCGCAGTTGCCGTCGAGCGCGAAATTGCTCGAAGACTGGGACGGCGCGCCCGTCGCGCTCTTCGAATCGGATTGGAGCGTCCGGCTAGCCGAAGAATGGAATCCGCAGCTGCGCTTCTCGGAGTTTGCCGGTGCAGCCGCCGTCGTTTAACTCGGTTCGGGCCGCCGCCGAACGCCTGCGCGGCGTCGCGCACCGGACGCCCGTTCTCACTTCGCGCACACTCGACGGAATCGCCGGCGGTTCCGTATTTCTCAAGTGCGAGAATCTGCAGCGCATGGGCGCCTTCAAATTTCGAGGCGCCTACAACCGCATCGTACAGCTAGACGATGAAGCGCGTGCGCGCGGCGTTGTCGCCTTTTCGAGCGGCAATCACGCGCAGGGCGTCGCACTGGCGAGCAAACTGCTCGGCGCGCCGGCCGTCATCGTCATGCCTTCCGATGCGCCCGCTTCCAAGATCGCTGCCACGCGAGAGTATGGCGCTGAGATAATCTTCTATGATCGGCACAAATCGCACCGCGCCGAAATCGCGCAAGAGTTGTGCGAGGAGCGCAAGGCAACGCTTATTCCGCCGTTCGACGATCCCGAGATCATCGCGGGCGCCGGAACGGCCGCGCTCGAGCTGCTCGAGGACGTTCCCGACCTCGAGGTCATTGCCACGCCCGTCGGCGGCGGCGGATTGCTTTCCGGCACGGCCCTAGCTGCGCACGGGCTAAATCTCGCGATCGAGTTGTACGGCGTCGAGCCCGAAGCGGGAAACGACTTTCAGCAGTCGCTCGAGCGCGGAGAGATCGTGCAGACTCCGGTGCCCGTCACGATTGCCGATGGTCTGCAAACGCAAGCGCCGGGCGAACTCACGTTTCCGATCGTGCGCGAGCACGTGCGCGCGATCGTGACCGTGACCGACGACGAACTGCGCGACGCGATGCGTTTTGCATTCGGGCGCATGAAGATCGTGATCGAGCCTAGCGGCGCCGCGGCACTCGCAGCGGTCATGCTTGGTAAGATTCCGGCGGCCGGCAAACGCACCGGCGTTATCCTGAGCGGCGGGAACGTCGACGCCGCGAGATTCTCAGAACTTACTTCGTAACGTCCTTTTGTCATGGTGAGCGGCGCGCGAGGTGTCTCATGCTGAGCGGCGCGCGAAGCGCGCTAAGACGAGACCCGCATGATTATCGACGTTGCTCGCGGCCCTCGACTCGCTTCGCTCGCTCGGGTGTGGTTCGACAACGCGTTCGCCCTTTGGGCGAACGCGGCTCACCATGACACACTAGTGGCGCCCGCTCACCATAACATAGCGCTTAGCGGCCCATCGAGTAAAACTCGTCGTTCGGGCGCATGTCCATCAGGCCGGCCATGCGATTGGAGAAACCGAAAAACGCGGCAATGGCGGCTATGTCCCAAATGTCGTCGTCGCTGAAGCCGGCCGCGCGCATTTCGTCGATCTCTCGATCGGACGCCGCGAATCCCGGCTCGTTCACACGCGAAGCGAATTCCAGCATCGGGCGCATTCTCGGAGGAAGGTTCGCGGTGCGCCAGTTGTTCGCGATCTGGTCGGCTAGAATCGGATCTTTGCTTAAGATGCGCAGTGCCGCTCCATGCGCGACCATGCAATACTGACAGCGGTTTTCAGATGAGACGGCAACGACGATCGCTTCCCGTTCGACACGGCTGAGATTTCCCGGCCCCTTCATTAATACGTCGTGGTAATTCATAAAAGCGCGGAAGTGTTCGGGGCGCCGCGCGTACGCGCGAAAGACGTTTGGGACGAAGGCGAGTTTCTCGCGGTTCTTTGCGTAGATTTCCGCGATGTCGGCGGGCAGATCGCTCTCCGGTGGTTCGCCGAAGCGGGAGACCTCGTTACCGCGGGGCACTGAGATCGCGCGCGACCGCATTGACTGCCGCAACGGTTTGCGGCGTCGGAGATGCATCTGCCGATTCGACGACGTCCAGTAACGACGAGAGCTGCGAGTTGTCGCCGCTGTATCGCTGGGCGGCGGCGGTGTCTTTGCGTGCTGCCGCCTCTTGCATCTTTGCGTAGCTCGCGCTCATGAGAGCCGTTATACGCCTCGCTAGCTCGAATTGCGTCCGCAGCGCAGGCATGCCGATGGTAACGCGCGGGTCCATCTTCAATTGAAACTTTTGTGTCACCGGTTTGCCGTCCGCGTCCAGCTCGACGGTGTAGGTGCCGGGCAAGGCGAGGACGCCTTGCGGCGACAACGGCGTGTTGCGCACTATAGCCGAAATCGGATAGTCGGATGAAACCGAGAGCGGCGTTTCGTAACGGTAATCCCATGCGAGGCGATGCGCGCCGGCGCTTGCCGGCGGAATCTGCGGCGGCCGAACCCAGTACGTGGGAACGCGAATCTGCGGATCGATCGGCTTGGGTGCATCCGAGCTCGACCAACGTCTGACGAGCCTGCCCCCGGAGTCGTAAACCGAAAGCGAGACCGGGCCCTTTGCATCGCTCGGAAGAGTGTAGTCGATGATCGCGCCGTCGGGCGGATTCGCGCCGGCCGGCTCTTCAGGAGGCAGCGGCGTATCCGTCCACGTGTCGCGCCGAACTCTGTACGCGACGGGTTGAACGAACAAACACGGACACGCCGGCGCTTGACGCGCGGCGAGCGCGCGAAGGGGCGTAATGCCGTCGAGTATCCAGAACGAACGGCCATGCGTTCCCACTACGAGGTCGTCGCCATGGACCACGAGATCGCGGATCGACGTGGACGGCAAGTTCAGCTGCAATGATTGCCAGTTCGTTCCGTCGTCGCCGGAAAAGTAGACCGTGTTTTCGGTTCCTGCGAAAAGGAGGCCGCGCTGCTTGGGGTCTTCGCGCACCGTATCGACCGGTGCATCGCCGGGCAGACCCGCGTTCAGCAATTGCCAGTGCGCGCCGAAGTCGTGCGTCCGGTAAATATACGGATGCATGTCGTCCAGGCGAAGCCGCGTGACGGCTACATAGGCGGTTCCCCGATCGAAATGCGACGAATCGATCTGCGAGATTTTCGACCACGATCCCGCGGCGGCGGCCAAGCCCGGCGGCGAGACATTGTTCCAATGCTTGCCGGCGTCGCGCGTAAGCCAGATCAAACCGTCGTCGGTTCCCGCCCACAGCAGATTGCGATCGATGTACGACGGCGCTAAGCTGTAAACGACGCCGCGATGCACGCCCTGCGCCAGCGGAGTCTGCGCGAACGGCCCGAGATTTGCGGGGATGCCCGGATTGGCGCGCGTGAGATCGGGGCTGATGATCCGCCAACGGTGGCCGCCGTCGGTCGTTGCGAAGACGACGTTCGAGCCGAAATAGAGCGTGCGGTTGTCGGCGCGGCTGAAAACGAGCGGATTGGTGCGGTTGAAACGGTACTTGCCGCGCTCGTAATTCGGCGAAACGTCTTGCGTTTGCTGCAGCGTCTCGTCGTAACGCGAGACAGTGCCGCCGCCCGCGCCGTAAATGATCGTGGGGTGCAGCGGGTCCGGAGCGACGTAACCGTACTCTGACGCGCCGACCGGATGCCAGTAGCGAATCCAAATCGAACCGTCGTCGTTGCGGCTCGGAACTTCGGCGCTGCCGCTTTCCTGTTGTCCGCCGAAGACGCGGTACGGAAAACGGTCGTCCGTGATGACATGATAAAACTGCCCGGTCGGCTGGTTGTACCACGAACTCCACGTGCGTCCGTAATTGACCGAAAGCGTCGTACCCTGATCGCTCCCTAGCAAAATGACCTTGCGATCGCCCGGGTCGATCCAGATGCTGTGATAATCGTCACCGCCCGGCGCGCCCTTGAGTCCCGTCCACGTCTTGCCGGCGTCCGTCGAACGGTACGTTTGCGTGTTGGCGGCATAGACCACATCGCGATTCGACGGGTCTACCGCGATTCCCGAGAAATCGTCGCCGCGACTGCAGACGCGCGATTCGGTGTTGGCCTCGATCCAGGTTTCGCCGGCGTCGCTCGAACGGTAGATGCCGCAGGCCTTATCGTCGTTCACCCACGCGTAGAGTCTTTGCGAGTCGCCCGGAGCCATCGCCAGGCCAATGCGTCCGATATTTAAAGGAAGCCCGCCGCGCAGTTGCGTCCATGTCGTGCCCCCGTCGATCGATTTATAGAGGCCACCGCTTGCGAAGATCTGCAAGATGTCGCGCAGCCGCCACGGTGGATTGCGGGAAGCCCACAGCGCTGCGTAGACGATATTCGGATTGCGCGGATCGATCAGAACGGTTTCCGCCCCGGTGTTTTCGTCTTTGCCCAAAACTTTTTGCCACGACTCTCCGCCGTCGGTGCTCCGGTAAAGTCCGCGTTCCTCGTTGGCTCCGTATGGATGCCCCAGCACCGCCGCAAAGACGCGATCGGGATTGCGCGGATCGATCGCGATCTCGCCGATCTGCATTCCGTCGCGCAAGCCGAGGTGCGTCCACGACGCGCCGGCGTCGGTCGATTTGTAGATGCCGTCGCCGACGGAAAGGTCGGGGCGGCGTAAACCCTCGCCCGATCCCGCATAGAGGACGTTGGGATCGCTCGGCGCAACGGCCAGCGCGCCGATCGAACCCGTGTCCTGCCCATCGAATATCGGATCCCAGGTCCTACCGTAATCGGTGCTCTTCCAAATGCCGCCATCGGTTGCGGCCATGTAGTAGACGCCGCGCTGCGACGGAACGCCCGAAACCGCAACGGTCCGCCCGCCGCGGAATGGTCCGATCATCCGCCAGTGCATCGCGTTGTAGTACTGCGCCGGAATTGTTTGCGCGAACGCGGAGGCGGCGGCTCCGACCGCTAACGCCGCGGTCAACAGGACGCTCCGGATCATCTGCGGCGGGAGTTCTTGCGTTGCTTTGGCTGGAAGGGTGCGCCGATTTTCAGGGCTTTGTCGCGCGGAAGATCCTTGTTTACGTCATCGCAGCCGATCGGGGAGAAGTCGCGGCAATCCGCCGGACGCCCCTCGTAGATACCGCAATAGAACCTTCCCGGACGCGACTCTTTCAAAAAGACGCACTGGTCGGCGATGTCGTCGGTAACCTTTCTGATGTACCCGAGATGATACCCGTCGGCCGAGTTGCGCTGGACGATGTATTCGTCGAGAACTTCCTGCGGCGTCAGGTGCAGATGCGTGGCGATGCGTTCCACATCGCCGCGGCTGACGAAAGGTTCGTAGCCGCTGCAGCACTCGGCGCAGCCCGGCGGGCACGCGATGTTCTCAGGGAGATCGTGCAGATGCTTGCGCGCCAAATCGATAACCTTGGCCACCGCTGCGACGAATTCAGGATCTTCGTTATATTTGTAAATCCATTCGCGTTCGATGTTTTCGCTGGTGTTGTAGTAGTGATTGATGGTCTGATTGTACGTGATCGTAATGTGTTCTTGATCGATCTCGATGTCTTGGACGTGCTCCATCGGGACCGTGTCGAGCATCTCGGGGTGCGTGGGCTGCCCGGTGTCGAGCGTGAATTTGCGCAGGGCGGTTAAATCGATAGTGGTCATAGCGGCGCGTTATTCGACGGAGGTTTTTTAAGGCCCCGGCGAGAGAAGCATGAGAGCAGTGCGTACAGCAATCGGCGTCGACCTCGGAGGCTCGCACGTCACGGCGGGGATCGTCGGTGACGACGGCTCGATCCTGGGCCAATACGAGCAGGACATCGAGGACCGGTCCTTCGACGCGGTGCTGGCCGCGGTCAAGAACGTGGTCGATAGCGCGCTCAAAGACGGCACGGCGAAAGACGCGGTCGCGATCGGCATCGGGGCACCGGGAAACATCGAGCCGCGCAGCGGCGCGGTTCTCTACTCGCCCAACTTCCTGTGGACCGGCGTACCGCTGGGCGATCGCCTGCGCAAGCTGTACAGTCTCCCGATCTTCGTGGCCAACGACGCGCGCTGCGCGACGCTCGGCGAGCACACCTTCGGCATTGGAGCGGGCACGCAGAATTTCGTCCTGTTGACGATTGGCACAGGGATTGGCGGCGGAATCGTTTCGGGCGGCCGGCTGCTCATCGGCAACCGCGCGGGCGCCGGCGAAATCGGCCATCATCAGATCCGGCCGACCGACGGTTTCATCTGCGGCTGCGGCAAACGCGGCTGCTTCGAAGCGCAAGCCTCGGGGACCGGGCTCATACGCCACGCATTTGCGGTGGCGCCGTCGTTTCCGCGCAGCAAACTGCTCGATCGCGAACGCGACAAGCTCGGGTCGAAGATGATTCGACGCGCGGCGCAAGCCGGCGACGGGCACGGGTTGGCGGCATGGAAGAATTTCGCGTCGGATCTCGCGCTCGGTTTATCGAACATCGTCGCCTTCGTCAATCCGGAGATGATCGCGCTCGGGGGCGGCGTCAGTACCGCGGGCGACTTCATGCTGGAGTCGGTGCGCGATCGCGTTGACGAATTGACGACGATGGTGCCGCGCGGCACCACGCAGATCGTCATCGCCAAGCTCGGCAACGACGCCGGACAAGTCGGGGCGGCGACGATGGCGTTTCAGGGCGGCCTCACGCCGAGTTGAACGTCTGGCACGCGGTCGCGATAGCGCTCGCAATAAAGTTGCCGTTCGGGCTGACGCCCGAGGCGATCAAGATAATCATGACGCCGCTGAAAGGCCATCCGGCGGCGATGCCCGCCAATACCGTTCCGTTCGAAGGCTGCGTCCCGGCCATGGGTTATCACTACGCCCGGCCCCAAGACGTTCCGTTCGGCCCGTTCTACGGCTACTACAACGGAACAGCCGTATTCACCGAGGTGATGATCGAAAAGAAAGCCTTCGCGCGGGGCGGCAACTGGAACGAATTGCTCAAGCCGCTCCCGGGTTACGCGATCGATCACATAGATATCTGGTTCGAGCCGTTCGGCCATCCGGGTTACCGCATTCCGCATTACGATCTGCACGCGTGGTACGTGCCGCACAGCGTGCACATGAAGTTCTGCGGGAACGTTTCGGGAAAGCGTCCGCCCTATTTGTAAGAGGCGCCGCCAAGGTCACCTGACGAATCAGTCGCTCGCAATGGAGGTTGCACACACGTGATAAAACGTTTCATTTCCACATGTCTGACGCTCGCGGCCGCTGCAAGCTTACTTGGGGCAACGCCCGCAGCGCCGGCGCAGAAGCTCCCGCCCGGACTAACTCCCGCGATCATAAAAATGATGATGACCCTGCCGAAAGGCCATCCGGCGGCGATGCCGGCGGGTACCGTGCCCGTTTCGGGATGTATTCCGACGATGGGTTATCACTATGCCAAGCACGGAAATTTCCCGGCCGGCCCGCTCTATGGGTACTACAACGGGAAAGCGATTTTCACCGAAGTGATGATCGACAAGAAACAGTTCGACAAAGGCGGCAATTGGGACAACATTCTTCAACCGCTGCCGGGATACAAGATCGATCACGTCGACATTTGGTACGAAACTCATGGTCATCCGGGCTACACGATTCCGCACTACGACATTCACGCATGGTACATTCCGCATAGCGCGCACATGACGTTCTGCGGGAACTCGTCGGGCAAACGCCCGCCGTACCTGATGTAGTCTAGACTGAGACGGCTTCGCGCAGCGGCACGTACTCGTCGTCGGATGGGATCGTGCCGCGCAAAGCCACTTGCGCGATGAGCGCGGCGATGCGCCGCGAACTGCGTTTGGGAGCGATCAGTTCTTGATTGCGCTGCATCGCTTCCAAACGGCGCGGGTTGCGCACCAAGCCGTCGACCGCGCGCACGATCTCCCCAATGCTGTTGATGGCGACGACGCCTATCCCGTTGTGGCGCACGAAGTCCACGTTGCCGCGCTCTTGCCCCGGAACGTAGTCGTAAACGACGACCGGCAGCTGCGCGGCATTCGCTTCGGCCAGAGTTCCCGGTCCGGCCTTCGTTACAAGCAGGTCGGCGGCGCGCATCAATTCGGGAATTTTATCGGTAAATCCTAAGACGGTCATCGGCGTCGGCAGCTTACGCGACACCTCTTCGATCTTCGCGCGCATGGTCTCGTTGCGCCCGCAAACGACGACCAAATGCATGGGCATGCGCGCCTTCGCCAACCTCAGTGCGGCCTGCAAGAGCTTTCCGCCGCCTTCGCCGCCCGCCATCAGCAGTGTGATGAATGCGTCCTGCGGAAGGCCGAGCTGCGCGCGCAGTTGCGTTTTGGCGCCGGTGACGTCGTCGAATTTCGGATGGATTGGTTGGCCCAGCATGCGCAGATGGCTCGGGTCGACGCCGCGCGAGAGCGCGCGCTCGTAGACTTCGCGCGCCGGAACAACGATGGCGTCGGCTTCGGGCGTCAGCCACGACTCGTGCACTTTTCCGAGATCGGTAATAACTGTGACGATGGGAATGTGCTGCATGTCTGCGTCGGCGCGCGCACGCAGGGCCGCGTGATTGAGCAGCGGGTGGATCGAAACGATGACGTTGGGTTTGTAATCCAAGAAAAGGTCACGCAGCCGTTCGCGGTAGAGGGGCTCGCAAAAACGCACGAGAGCTTTGTAGCGCCGGCGGCCGTTGGTCGCGTAATAAAGAGCGCCGTAGACCGGAGGCGCATACCGCAGCGCCGCCGAGTATCCCCAGCCGAGTTGCGTGAGCGGGAAGGAGCAATGCGCGGCGACGTCCTCGATACGGTGCTCGAATTCCGGATGGCGGAGTTCGTCGAGCGCGACCGTAATCGCGTTGGCGGCGCTGCGATGGCCGCCTCCGGTATCCGAGATCAAAAAGAGGGCGCGTTCGGTCAAGCTTTGACTCCTGGGGGCGCGGCGCGGCGCCGTCGGGTGGGAGCGAGTGCGGCCAAAAGCGCCCGCGCAGGGGCGTCATAAAAGCGAAAAATGTCGCCGAACTCCGTAGCTGGATTTCGGTGATGGCCGTCGTGGTCCTCGGGAAGGACGATTCCAAGCGGGCCGAGGGCCGCTCGCACGAGGGACGGCGTGCGCCAGCCGAGTTCGCCGGTATGCCTCCACCAGACATGCAACTGGCCGAGCGCAAGGCCTGCCAGCGCTCCCATCCAGGAAACTCGCCACAGCAGCGCGGCCGCGGCCAGATAGGGCAGCGCGCCGAGAAATCCATCGATCAGTACCGCGGGATCGGTCGAAAGCACCGCATGATCCAAATACGAGCGCCGGCGATCGTGGTGCGTGCGCAAGTGGAGCTGGAACCATAGGTGCTGCGGCACGTGGTAGAAGAAGGTCGATCCAAAATCACCGGCTACGAGGACTGCGAGCGCTGCCAGGAATGCCATTGAGGATCCGCCTTCGCGTTGCCGCGGGAATTTGCTTGGCGATCTGCGCATGCGCCGGGCCTGCGCCCACCACGACTGCGAACACCAAAGTCTTCATACCCAGCGTCCGCGAGGCTGCGATGTCGTGGCACGCTCCCGTTTACGCGAACATCTTGTACGGGCTGCGCCCTCTGCAAGACGGTCCGCGGACGCATAGCGCAACGCTTGCGATCGCCCGCGCCGTTTTGCACACGAATACGAAGATCGCGCCGGTCGATGCGCTGCTGTTATCGGGGTGGGTCGTACGCGTCGCCCGCGCGCAAGGTCTGCCGCCGGAATTTCTCGCCGCAACGCTGCTGCAAGAATCGGCATTCGATCCGCGCGCGCTTTCTGCCGCCGGCGCGATCGGTATCGCGCAGTTCATGCCCGAAACGGCTGCGGATGCGGGAATCGATCCGCGCGATCCGTACGCTGCGATCGCTGGCGCGGCGGCGCTGCTCGGATCCTACGAACGCGCTTACGATTCGATCTACGCCAATCCGTTCGCCGCGGCGCTGGCCGCGTACAACGCCGGGCCGGGAGCGGTAAGCTCCTACCATGGCGTCCCGCCGTATGCGGAGACGCGCGAATATATCAACGACGTCGTCGACCGGTGGGCAAAGATTACCGGGTATGAAACGCCAATACAGCGCCCATGAAACGTGCTATGGCAGCGGTTGTTCTGGCATCTACGGCGCTCGCCGGTTGCGGCAGCGTCACGGCCGGCATCGATTTTAAGCCGCCGGCGGGTTGGACGGCCACACCGTCAATTCTCGGACGCATTCAAGCGTGGATGAAGAAGGCCCGCGACAACAAACAGGACGAGATGGTCTTCTTGGTTCGCGGATCGAACACGAACGTCGACATCAGAAATATTCCGCAGGCCGGCCTCGGCTCGATTTCGATGGCAAAGCAAACGACAATTACTATTTGCGGAAACCAGAAAGCGCAATTCGTGAGCGGAATCGGAACCGGCCACAGCGGCGAAAAACAAGTGCTCGAGATGGTTTCCGCAACCGTCGGTCAGGACGGTTTCGTGAGCATGTACCTTCGCCCGGTATCCGATCCCGCCGATCCGGCCGCCGAAACGGCCATTCGTTCTCTTTGCGCCGCTAAGAGCTGACGCGTTCGAAGCAGTCCGCTAAGAAAGCCTGCACGAGATTCCACGAGTCGGCCACCGCATTTGCGATTGCCTCGTCGGAGAACTGTTCTTGACCGGCTACCGCGCGCGGCGTGCCTTGACGGAAGAACGCATGTCCCACGCCTGGATAAACTTCGAGCCGGTACGAAACCGCGTGCTGGTCGAGCTCTTGGCGGATCCGATCGATATGCTCGCGCGAAATTCCCGGATCTTCGGCGCCAAAACATAAGAGCAGCGGCGCGCGGATCTTGTCGATCTCTTTCAGCGCGCCGGGTTCGCCGCTGCCGAACGGGTTGGCGATCGCCCCGCCGTAGAAGCAAATAGCCCCGCGCACATCCGGAAGCGTTGCGCTCAAGAACGCGACCGAACCGCCCATACAAAATCCCCACGTCGCGATCTTGCCGTCGCGCACGAAGTCTTGATGCTTCAACCACCCGATAGCTGCGTTGAGATCGGCGTAGAGGGTGGCGCGCGCCACGCTTTTGCGCGCTGCCATCGCCGTTTGCATCGATGATTCTTCGTAAGCGAGATCCAAGTTCGGATGGGTCCGGTGATAGTAGTTGATCGCAAGTCCTACGTAGCCGGCGGCGGCCAGCATGTCGGTCACGCGCCGCATCTCGGCGTTCACGCCGAAGACCTCTTGCAGGACGATCACCGCGGGATGCGGTCCGGAACCGGACGGAGGCCGCGCAAGATAGGAATCCATCTGCGACCCGTCGACAGAAATATTCACAGCCTGACTTATCATCGCTCTCCTCTTCCCCGGGAGGCTTTCACTTATGCCCGCGGCTACAACGGCTCCTATGGACCGGCTTCAGATCGTCACCGTGCCTCAGACCGCGCGGCTGCCGAGCTTTGCCGAGGACGTCGCAGCCGGTTTGGGCGCCAGCCCGAAGCGGCTGAACTCCAAGTACTTTTACGACGCGGTCGGTTCGGCGCTGTTCGACGCGATCACCCAGCTGCCGGAGTATTATCTCACGCGCGCGGAAACGGACATCTTGCGCGAGTGGGGCTGGGAGATCGTGCGCGCGTTGGGCAGTCCCGTCGAGTTCGTCGAGTTGGGCAGCGGCAGCGCCGCTAAGACGCGCATTCTCATTGAAGAAGCATTGCGCGTTCAGCGCTCGCTGCGCTATTCGCCGATCGACATCTCCGCGGATGCGCTGCGCGCGTCGGCCGGTTCCCTCGTTGAAAGCTATCCCGGGCTGCGCGTCCGCGGTTACGCCGCCGATTATCTTTCCATTCTCGACACGCCGCACTTGCGGCGCAGCGATCAGAAAGTACTCTTTATGTTCATGGGCTCGAATATCGGAAACTACGAACCGCAAGAAGCGGCCGCGCTGCTTCGCCGCATTTCGGCGCAGCTCAAGCCCGGAGACGGGCTGCTGCTCGGTGCCGATCTCAAGAAAGACGAACGCGATCTTATGCTCGCCTACAATGATGCGGCCGGCGTGACTGCCGCCTTCAATAAAAACTTGCTGGTGCGCATCAACCGCGAGCTCGACGCGGATTTCACGGTTCGCAACTTCGGCCACGTCGTTGAGTACGACGAGCCCTCGGGCGGTCTGCATTCGTACTTGCAAGCGGATCGCGTTGAGGACGTAACCCTCGGGTCGGCCGGCGTGCGCGCGCACTTTGAGAAAGGTGAACGCATCCACACCGAATCGGCTTACAAATATTCGCTCGAAGGAATCGGCGAGATGGCGCGCACGTCGGGCATGAGCGTGGCGCGCACGTGGCAGGACGACGCCCACCGTTTTAGCGTCAACCTTTTGGTGCTCGCGTCGTGATCGCGCGCATCACGGCGTTCGGCCTCGCACTCGCGTTTTCGCTTTCTGCTCCCGCAATGGCTGCGCCCAGACCCGTGCAGCCCGAGGATCTTTTTAAATTCACGTTCATCACCGGTCCGCAGATATCGCCCGACGGCACGCGCGTCGTTTTTGCGGCGACGCGGCTCAACGGACCCAAAGAAACCTATGACGGTATTCTGTATCTCATTCCGGTGGCGGGCGGCGCGCCCAAAGCGCTCGGAACGACCGGGCGCGACGGCGGGCCGGTCTGGTCGCCAGACAGCCGCACTATCGTGTTTACGCGCGGTCCCGCGAAAAAAGGCCAGCGCGGCCAACTCTTTGCATACGACGTCGCCACCGGCAACGTTCGTCAGCTCACGCACCTGAAGCAGGGGGCGAGCGGCCCCGTGTTTTCGCACGACGGAAAGCATATCGCGTTTCGCGTTGTCTCCGTCGATCCGGCGCCCGCGGCGCGGATCAATTTTGCCGCCGCGGGCTTCACACCGAAAAAAAATCAAGCCAAGAGCGACGTGCGCGTTATCGATCAGATGCATTTCGAAGCGAACGGGGCGGGATATACCTACGACCGCCACCCGCATATTTGGGTCATGAACGCCGATGGCAGCGGCGCGCGTGTCCTGACGAGCGGAATATGGGCTGAAGGCAATCCCCGCTGGTCGCCCGACGATAGGACGATCGCGTTCGATTCTTTGCGCTACAACTCGCCCAGCTTAGGTCCCAACGACGTCTATACGATTTCCGCAACCGGCGGCGCGATGCACAAACTTCCCTCGAATCACCCGTCAAATAACTTGGCGGATTTCGATCCGGCAGGCGACCTGTGGTACTTTAGCGGCGGCGTGCGCGATCCGGCGGAGTTTCCGGCATTGGTGAAATCGCGGCCCGACGGTTCCGGCCGTACGACGATTGTTCCGCTCAATACCATGAATTTCGGCGATTCAGTGCTGGCCGACATGGGCGAGCCCGGCGGTCTATGCGGACCGTTCTTCGCGCCGCGCGAAGCTTTTGTGTTCGCCAACGTCGAGGCACCGGGATACAGCGCACTCGTGAAGCTCGATCCGCGGACGGGAGCAATCCAAAAGCTTACGGCGGCGGGCGAAGCTTCGGATTGTTCGATGGACGCGAACGGACGCTTTGCGGCGTACACGCTCTCGGACTTCACACATCCGCGTGAAGTCTACGTCATGGACCTTTCCACTGGAGAGAGCCGGCGCATTACGAGCATGAACGATGCTCTGATCGCGCAGCTTCAGCTCTCGACGCCGCAGCCGTTCACTGTGGTGGACGATGCCGGCTTTACCGTGCACGCGTGGTTCATGCCGGCCATCGGTGCAAAATCCGGCACTCGCAGAGCGACGATTCTCGATATCCATGGCGGTCCCGAGACGCAGTTCGGGGAGACGTTCTTTCACGAGCTGCAATTCTGGGCGGGGCAGGGATATAACGTCGTCTTCAGCGATCCGCGGGGAAGCGTCGGCTTCGGTTATCCTTTTGAAGAAGCGCTTGCCAAACACTGGGGCGCGGCGATGTTCGACGACGTGCAGCGCGTCATGGATGCCGCCGTTAAGCGCGCGGACGTCGATCCCAACCGGCTCGGCGTGTCGGGCGGAAGTTACGGCGGTTATGCGACGCTATGGGTTGTCGGTCACACGCGCCGCTATAAAGCGGCCATAGCTGAACGCGTCGTGAGCAACTTGGCGACCGAGCAGCTTGCAGCCGATCTCGCATCGGACAACGCGCTCGGCGGTCGCTATTCGTGGGGACTCCCGTGGCAGACCGGCAACCTTTATCTCCAGCAGTCACCGATCTCATATGTCGCCAACGCCGTGACGCCGCTGCTAATTCTCCATTCAGAGGAAGATACGCGTACTCCGATCGATCAGACGCTGCAGTGGTTCAACGCGGCCAAAATCTTGGGGCGCGCGATCGAATACGTGGTTTTTCCCGGAGAAAACCACGATCTCTCGCGTATCGGCTCGCCGATCCACCGCGTCGAACGGCTGCACGTTCTGGCGCAGTGGTTCGCACGCTACTTGCGCCCGTAGGATCCGCTTCAGGGCGTCTGCCAAGTCGTCGTGCCGGCCGAATCGTTGACGTACGCGCCGAAGTTGCCGCCGGTGTACTGGCCGATGTAGGCGCGCAGTGTATGTGAAGTATCGAAGAACTCGGCCATCGGCTCGTCCGCCGTGGACTGCCCAAAATAGGCGCGCTGGACGTGATTGGAGTCGAAGAATTCGATCATGTTCGTGCCTTCGGCATTCTCGGTGAACGAGGCCCGTTCGGTACCGCCGCTGTCGTAGAGACGAATCACCGGTTTGGCAGTAGTGGATAGGAAGAGCCCCATCCGGTACGTGCCGCTTCCGTCGATCAAGTAAATCCCCGGTTGGTTTGCGCTGTTCCAGCCCAACATGAGTCTGCGTTTTCCCGATGTGTCGTAGAGACCGAATCCAGAACTCCCGACCCGAATGCTTCCGTTGACATTTGAGAAGACGATCTGTTTCTGCTGGGCCAGCGTTGCGCCGCCCGCAAGCAGCGCCAAAACGGCGGCAAACGAACCGAGCAGAAGACGCTTGAGAACTTTCGACTGCCGTTCCAAGCGGTCGATGCGCGCGGTCAAAAGATCGAAATGTGAGTGCTCTGTCACGATAAAGAGCTTCCTTTATAAGATAAGGACGTGTAGGTATAGAGCGCTTTCGCGCCCCGCTCTGGCGCGGCCTATCCGGTCGTGCGGCGGGTCGCCATCCGTTCCAGTCCGCGAAAGGCAGCGTCTGCGGCAATCGCGAGCAGCGCGGCGGGAATGCTTCCAGCGAGCGTTTGTTCCAGATAGCGGCGCTGCAATCCAAAAAATATTTCGCTCCCTAGACCGCCGGCGCCGACGTATCCGCCGAGCGTTGCAATCGCGATCAACGCGACCGTCGCCAGCCGCAGCCCGCCAATCATCACCGGCGACGCGAGCGGCAGTTCGACGCGCCAAAACTGCTGCCGGCTCGACATGCCGATGCCGCGCGCCGCGTCGAGCTGCGCGCGCGGTACGGCGCGCAGTGCCGCGGCAATGTTGCGCACGAGGATGAACTGCGCATACGTTGCGAGCACGACGATGACCGGCGCCGCGCCTAATCCGAAGGACCGCACGAGCACCGCGAGCAGGGCAAGTGAGGGAATGGCATAGAGCGCGCCGAGCGCACCTAAGAGGAGTCCCGAAGCGCGCGGCACGCGCGCCGCAAAGACGCCCAGCGGAAGCGCGATCGCCAGCGCGATGCCGAGCGCAGCGAAGACGAGCCCCAGATGCTGCAGCGTCAGCACGCCGATGAGCCGCCAGTGCGAGAAGAGATAGGTCATGCGCGCCGGCTCAGAGCGTTTCGCAGCTCATCGTACCGCCGCAGGTCGTCGTTTACGGCGAAGAGTTGGGCGATGTACGGGCTCGCGGGCGCGCGCAGCATTTCTTCCGGGGCGGCATACTGCAGGAGTTTTCCGTCTCGCATGACCGCGATGCGATCCGCCAGATGAAGTGCTTCTTCAACATCGTGCGTTACAAAGAGAATCGTCGTTTGCAAGGCGCGCACGATCCGAAGCATCTCGTCTTGCAGCGATCTGCGCGCGATCGCGTCCACCGCGCCGAACGGCTCGTCCATGAGCAGCACCTGCGGCTCGGCTGCGATCGCGCGCGCGACGCCGACGCGCTGCTGCTCGCCGCCGGAAAGCTCGCGCGGAAAGCGCAAACGGTAGCGCTGCGGGTCGAGCCCGACGAGGTCGAGCAGCTCGTCCGTTCGCTTTTCGATGCGCTCGCGATCCCAATGTAAGAGCTGCGGAACGACGGCAATGTTCTGCGCCACGGTCATGTGCGCGAAGAGTCCCACGGCTTGGATCACGTAGCCGGTGGCGCGCCGCAGCGCGGTCGGCTCGATCGAGGCGATGTCTCTGCCGCCGACAGTAACAGTTCCGCTCGTTGGCGTCACCAAACGGTTAACGGTGCGCAGCAGCGTGCTTTTTCCGCATCCCGATGGACCAAGCAGCACCGTAAAACTTCCCGCAGGTATTTCGAACGAGACCCCGTCCACCGCATTGCGATCGGCTTGCGGGTAGCGCGCGACGACCGAATCGAAGCCGACGCTTACGCTAATGGACAAACTCCGACGCCACATCGGCGGGATCGCGTTTGTTGATATCGACTTCGAAGTTCAGACGCCGCAAAGCGGTATCGGTTAGCCTGCCGGTGAGCCGGTCGATCGTACTCACGACTGCGCCCCTCTTTAGACTCACGACTTCGGGCCGGACGATCGCTACGACGTTGTACGGCGGCCAGAAATGGCGGTCGTCTTCGAGAACGACCAAGTGCTTCACGTCGATTTGCGCGTCGGTCGTAAAGACAGTGGCAACGTCGGCGTCACCGCGCGCGAGCGCCTCGTACTGCAGGCCGATGTCGAACGTCCGTACGCTTTTGAACGTGAAACCTCCGTAAAACTTTTGCAGTCCAGGCAAAGCATCCGCGCGCGCGACGAATTCCGGGACGGTCGCCAGCCGGAGTTGCGGCGCGGCGTGCGCGCACTGCGAGAGCGTACGCACGTTGTACTTTTTTGCAACAGCGCCCGTGACCGCCAAACCTTGGGAGTCGTTGCCGGGAGACGGCTGGAGAACGGTTAGCCCGAAACGTTTTTGAAACTCGCTCTTCACGACCGAAAAAACGGCTTTCGGATTGCGCATCGGCGGCAAATGTAAGACGTCGATCAACGCCGTGCCCGTATACTCCGGATAGACCTGGATGTCGCCGCGCTGAATTGCAGCCATCGCGATCTGCACGCTGCCCAAGTTCATGTGACGGTCGACCCGAAATCCGCGCTGCTCGAGTCCGGCGGCGTAGATCTCGGCGACGGTGATGTTTTCGCTAAAATTCTTGGAGCCGATGCGGATCGCGTCGGATTTTGCGCATTGCGGCAAAACGATCGCGGAGCCGACCAGCGCGATCGCGCGCGCGCGAGAAAGTTTCATGTCTTTACCTCCAAGCGGCGCTGCGCGAAACCGAACCCGAATTCGGCGGCCAGCGCGATTGCGGCGATCGTTCCCGCACCCAGAAAGAGCAGGCGCGGTATGTTGGCTTGCAAGCCTTCCGTAATGTATTCGCCGAGCCCGCCCGCGCCGATGAATGCGGCGAGTACGGCGCTCGCGATCACTTCGATCGCTGCGGTGCGTACGCCGGTAAAAAGAATCGGAAACGCGAGCGGCCATTCCACTTGGCGAAAAATCTGCGCGTTGGTCATGCCCAGTCCGCGTGCCGCGTCGACGGCTGTGGCGGGAACCGCGCGAAAACCGAGATCGGCGTTGATCACAATCGGCGGGATGGCCAGCAGCCCGAGCGCCGCCACCGCGGGCGCAAGTCCGACGCCGAATAGGGGAAGCATGAATGTAAGCACGGCCAAACTCGGGATGACGCGTCCGAGGTTGGCGGCTAGCAAAATCGGGGAACGCGCGAAATTCAGATGAGACGCCAAGATGCCCAAAGGAATGCCGGCGACGATGCCTCCTGCGAGCGCGGCCGCGGCCAGCTCGAGGTAGGTGGCTACATGCTGCCAGAAATCGGGCCAGTTCATCGCCTCCGAGTGATTCCGCGCCGCGCGGCGAAACCCAGGTCTTCCGATGCTTTCGCACCCTAGACCGCTGCCGGCGGCCGAGACCGCCGTCCGGCCCCTCGACGATCCGTCGCTCTATTTCAGCCGCGAACTCTCGTGGCTGGCATTCAACGAACGCGTGCTCGAGGAAGCGCTCGACGAAGGAACGCCACTCCTCGAACGGCTGCGTTTCGTTTCGATCTACGGCACCAATCTCGACGAATTTTTCATGATCCGCATCGCGGCAATCAAACAGCAGATCGAAGCGCAAGTGCATAAGCGTTCCGAAGACGGCCGGTTGCCCACCGAGCATCTGCTGGCGATCTCCGAACGGCTGCGGATTTCACTCGCGCGCCAGATGCGGCTGCTCAACGAAACGCTGCTGCCCGCGATCGACGCGCAGGGTATTCGCATTCTGCGCGTCAGCGAACTCGACGAAGATCGCCGCGCCCAGGTGGATCGTATTTTCGACGAACGCGTATTTCCCGTGCTCACCCCGCTGGCCGTGGACGCGGGACATCCATTTCCATATATCTCGAATCTTTCGCTCTCGCTGGCGGTCGAACTGGAAGAAGTGACGGCCGAAGGCGTCGAGATGCACTTCGCGCGCGTGAAGATTCCGCAGACGCTGACGCGTTTCGTGCCGGTCGACTCGCCGGAAGGCGCGCAGCATTTCGTGCTGCTCGAGGATCTGATCGCGCAGCACCTGCCGGCGCTGTTTCCCGGTATGCAGGTGCGCGAGTCGTATCTGTTCCGCGTGACGCGCGACGCCGATCTCGACGTTCAAGAAGACGAGGCCGACGATTTGCTGGCGGCGATCGAATCCGAACTGCAGCGGCGCCGCTTCGGTGAAGCCGTGCGTCTGGAAATAGAACGCGGCATGCCGGAGTACGTTCGCGATCTGCTCCTCGAGGCGCTCGAGCTCTCCGCGAGCGACTGTTATGAAGTCGAAGGCGTCATCGGTTTGGGCGATCTGCTCGCGCTCGTGAACTTACCCGGTCACGCACAGCTACACGATGCACCGTTTACGCCCGCGATTCCCAAGCGGCTCGTCGGCGCCGCGGATCTCTTTGCCGCCATTCGCGAGAGCGACATTCTGCTTCATCACCCGTACGAATCATTCGATCCGGTGCTTCAGTTCGTACGGCAGGCCGCCGAGGATCCGAGCATTCTTGCGATCAAGATGACGCTCTACCGGACCTCGGGCAAGGACTCGCCGATCGTGCGTGCGCTTCTCGACGCCGCCGAAAACGGCAAACAAGTCGCGGTGCTGATCGAACTGAAAGCGCGCTTCGATGAAGAGAACAACATCGAGTGGGCACGCCGGCTCGAGCGCGCCGGCGTCCACGTCGTTTACGGTTTCGCCGGACTCAAGACGCACGCGAAGGTCACGCTCGCCGTTCGGCAAGATGACGACGGCATTCGCCGCTACATGCACTTCGGAACGGGCAACTATAACGAGAAAACGGCGCGCTTCTATACCGACATGAGCCTGTTCACGTGCCGTGCCGAGTTGGGCACGGATACAACCGAACTCTTCAACGCGCTGACCGGCTTCTCGAAGGTCACCGACTACGAGGATCTCCTGGTGGCGCCCGTCAACATGCGACGCGAGCTGACGGCCCTCATCGATCGCGAAGCCGAGCACGCCCGGGCGGGGCGGCCGTCCGGCATTCGCGCGAAACTCAACGCGATTACCGACGGCGGTCTGACGCGCGCGCTCTACCGCGCTTCGCAAGCCGGCGTTCCGATAGACTTGCTGGTGCGTGGCATGTGCGTGGTGCGTCCGGGCGTTCCCGGCGTCAGCGATTCGATCCGCGTGCGCAGCATCGTCGGCAGATTTTTGGAACACTCGCGGCTCTTCGTTTTTGAAAACGCCGGCGATCGCGCGACGTTCATCGGATCCGCCGATTGGATGGGGCGCAATCTCGACCGGCGCGTAGAAACGATCGTGCCGGTTCTGGATCCGTTCTTGGCAGAGAAGATTTATGGAAGAATACTGGCCGTGCTCTTCGCGGATAACGTGAAGAGTCGCGAACTGCAAGCGGACGGCTCCTACCGAAGGTTGCAAGCCCAAGCGGACGCGCCGGTCGACGCTCAGCAGGTCTTTTTGGGGCAGGCCCGAGCCCTCTAAGGTCGAAGGGTCTCCCGTCGTCTAATCCATTCTTAATGGAACATTATGAAATGGTTTAGCCGACGCAAAGCTGCGGCGGTATCGTCGCGGCCACTCTTCCATATAGGAGGACGCGTGAGCAAATATATCCGCATCCTGTGCGTTTTGGCTCTCGCCGTTGTCACCGTCGGACCCGTAAGCGCGGCGACTGTGACCGGCAACACGACGCTCATCGCTCAGGTACAGTCCGCCTCGGTTACCGGCAGAATCACCGATTCTTCGACCGGCGGCCCGGTGGTCAATGCAACAGTTACGCTGAAGGGACCGTCGACGTACACAACTACGACGGACGCTTCCGGCAACTTCCAAATCAACACCATCACCCCCGGCGTCTATACCGTGGCGATCACTAAGACCGGGTACAACCCACTGACCGAGAACACGCTCGTTATTTTGGCGGGCGGCGCTCCGAACATCAGCGGTCAGATGCAACCAATTACCTTTACCACGCTGCGCACGATTGCGTCGGTGCGTTCGACGGGCCGCGGCACGTTCAACGTCACGCCGGCATCGGTCAACGTCGTGACCGCGCAAACGATCCAGGAGCAGGGTCAAGCGCAGGTCATGAACGTGCTCAACCAAACCCCGGGCATCGTTGCCAGCTATCCGTCGTCGAGCGCCAACGGCGCGGCGCCGGGCGCGATCACGTTCCCGGACATTCGCGGCGCACTGTCGTTTGAAACGGCTGCGCTGGTCGACGGACACCCGGTTTCGGTCGGTTCGTTCGGCGACTACGTCTCGACGTTTATCCCGGCGTTCATGCTTGGCAACATCGAAGTCGTCAAAGGCCCCGGCGTCGAGGCACCAAACGTGAACTATGCCATCGGCGGCACGGTGAACTACGCCACCAAGGATCCGACGTACACGCCCCAAGGCTTCATCGGCCTGGGCGCGGACAACCGCGGCGGAACGCTGATCCACTTCGACTTCACCGGAACGACCGGCCGCTTAGGATATGTCTTTGCCTATGCCAACGACAACATCTCGTCGGGCCTGAATAACTATCAAGCCCTTATCTCGCCGTCACAGGGTACGACCGGTATTCTGAATTGGAACGGCACTACGGGACGCTCGGTGGCATTCAACGACGCCACGTTCTACGGCGGGTCGACGCCCTTTGTTATTCCGGGAACGATCTCGACCACGTTCAACAGCTTCAATCTCATCGCATGTTGCGAGCCGATCCAGGATCTCTACCAAAACAAGTCGGCATTGTTGAAGCTGCGTTACAAAGCGTCACCCGCAACTTCGGTGACCTTTACCTACTTCGGCGCGCAAAGCTATGCGAACCAGGATGCGAACACCGGCGACGTCCCGCCGGGATCGCAATTCTGCTCGCCCGGCACCGTTACGGGTACGGGATCGTCCGCAACGATTAACTGCACAAACGCATCGTACACCGGCCCGATTCCCAACAACACTCCACAGCAAGTGATCTTCGCACGGCCCGGACGCCAACGCGAGGTTCAGAACGAGCCGATTATCATGGGCGACATCCGCACCTCGATGGGCAACGATACGCTGCTCGCGCGTTATTACGCCGCCGGTATCCATCGCTTGCTGTTTGAAGGTTCGGATAGCCCGAACGTTCCGGAGATCCTGAACCTTGCGCTCTTTGGTAATGACACGTCAACGGGCCAAGTCTTTAATGGACAAACCGTTCCGGTGGCGTTCTTCAACTACTTCAACCAAGCCGAAGACGACGTGCTGCATGGCTGGTCCATGGAGTGGAACCATCCGTTCAGCGCGAACAATTCGCTGACGGTCGCGGTCGACCAAACCAGTTCGTCGACGGTCAGCTATAGCATCGGCTCGGCGGGTACGTCGGCTAACGCCAACATCAACATCTCGACGTTCAACTCACCGGTCTTCGCGAGCGTCACTCTGCCGAAAGGTTCGACGCAGCTCTTCAGCACCGCGATGGCGCGTCTGCAATGGCAGCTGAGCCCGAAATGGAACGCGAGCCTCGCAGGCTACTACAACATCTACAACAGCACGTATCCGACGCAGTCCGTCAACGGCGGCTTCGGCGCGAACGGCTGTAACTTTAACGGAAACAACTGCGTATTCTCGAGCTCGATCAGCAACCATTGGGACGAACGCGCCGCGTTCGAGTACCGCCCGAACGCCAACCTCGCGTTGCGCGCTTCGGCGGGCAGTGCGATCGCGCCACCGTATCTGCAGCTTCTCTCCGGCTTAGCCGGCACCATCTCGTACGCTTCGGCAACGAACACGGCGACGCAGCGTATCAACACGGGTGGCCTGAAACCGGAAACGGCTTTCGGCTATGACGTCGGCGGCGACTATCGTTTCCGCGACGGCATTACGACGCTCTCCGGCGACGTCTACCTGACCAACCTGCAGAACCACTTCTTGACCTACACCTACGACAGCGGTCAGCAGTGCCCGCAGTTCGATCCGGTGAGCGGCGCCAATACGGGCCCATGTTTCACCAACGGAGCCGAGCTGTTCTATACGTCCAACCGGAACCTCGCCGATGCGCGCTTCGAAGGAGTCGAATTCTCCGTCAAGCGCCGGCCCGCCGTCGGGCTCGGCTACACGGTTCAAGGCGCGGTACAGCGCGGCTATGCGTACGCGTTGCCCGCCTGCTTCTACAGCACGGTCATCAGCGCGACGACGCATCAGCTGGACTGCACGCAGTTCAACACGAACCTCGCGATCATCCCGGGGCAAAACTTCACCGGCAACGGCATCAGCGGCAACGGCTGCGGATGCAACGGGTTCAGCAACCACTCGATCCCGTACTCGCAAGGGTACGCTGAACTCAACTACCGTTTCGCCGGCGGAAGCTCGGTCTATGTCGGAGGAACGCTCTTAGGCAACAACAACTCGTTGAGAGTTCCGGCCTTCTGGCAGTATAGCGCCGGAACGACCATCCAACTCCACAACGGCTTGGCGCTGCAAGTCAACGGATCGAACATCACCAATCAGTACTCGGGCGTTTGGCCTTCGTTCGGCGGCGGCATCCCCGCTCCGATCGCCGGCCTCACTCCGGCCGCGCAAACGGCTGGGCTCACGACGCCGTACACGGCAATGTGGGGCCAGGTACTCGGGCCGTCGCGCTGGCAGTTCCAACTGGTCAAGCGTTTCGGAGGAAACACCAACCCGTAACGTTCACGCGAGCGTAAAGAAAAGGGCCCGCCGTTTCGGCGGGCCCTTTTCATGCCGTCCTGGCCAATTCCAACACGACGTTCCACTCGTGCGGCATGACGGGTTGCACGGAAAGCCGGTAGCCTCGCTTCAGGAGGTCCATGCCGAGCAGACGCGGTTCCGCGCGCATGCGCGCGAGCGTCACGGGATGCGCGAACTCCTCGACGAATCCGACGTCGACCATCTTCCACATGGGTTTATCGGGCGTGCTGCGCGGATCGTAATATTCGCCGCCTTTCTCGAAGGCGGTAAAGTCGGGATACGCCTCTTTCACGACTTTGCAAATCCCCATCGCGGCCGGCTCGGCGATGCTTGAGTGGTAGAACAGGCCGAGATCGCCCAAGCGCATTTCGATCATGTTGTTGCGGGCTTGGAAGTTGCGGACGCCGCTCCAGGGAGTCGTGCCGTCTTGCTTCAGGCGCTCGAAACTGAACGCGTGCGGTTCCGTCTTGAAGAGCCAGTAGCGGGGCACGCCGGAAGAGTACGGTGCCCGTGCTTCGAAAACCCACGCGGTGGACGAAACGGCACAAAAACGCGTGACGCGCGCGAACGAGCGCGGCTGGGACGGCGTGGAGATCGAGGGATACCGCCCGGGTGCGGCCACCGGGGTTGAACGCCACACGATTGTCGGCGGCCGCAAAACGTCGCCAGAGGAGCCCGGGCCCGGCACCGAAGTGCGCTACTTCGAATTGCAGCCGGGCGCAGTCTCGCGGCTAGAAAAGCACGAGCACGAGCACTACGTTATCGTGAAGCGCGGTCAAGGTTACGCCGTCATCGAGCAAGACGTCAGCGAGATCGGACCCAACGACGTGATCTACGTCGCGCCGCTCGAAGTGCACCAATTCGTGAACCGCGGGAACGAGCCGTTCGGATTTTACTGTATCGTTAGCGCGGTGCGCGACTTTTCGCAAGAACCGAGCGCGGAAGATCTGGAGCGCTTGAATGCGTCGCCGGCCGGAAAGATCGCCAAGCCGTTTGCGGTCCCGCCTCCCGCCCGCCGAAGTTAGCCGGTCGCGACCGGGCGCGCGGGGTCGGCGATCCATTCGCTCCACGATCCCGGATAGAGCCGCGAGCCTTCGACGCCCGCATGTTCCATCGCTAAGTAATTGACCGCGGCGGATACGCCCGAACCGCACTGATGGACGAGCCGTTTCGGATGCACGCCGAGTTGCGTAAATTCATCGCGGAGCTGCGCGGGCGGTTTGAACAGGCCGCGCTCATCGAAGTTGTTTTTGAACGGACGGTTGAGCGCGCCCGGAATGTGCCCGGCGACGGGATCGATCGTTTCGTTTTGACCGGCGAAGCGATCTGCGGCGCGCGCATCGAGCACGCAGAACGCATTATCTTCCAGCGATGCGAGCACCGCTTCGGCGTCGACCGTCAATTCGCGGCGCGGATGGGGCTGGAAGGTTCCCGTGCCCGGCCGCGCCGGTTCTTCAGCACTGACCGGTTTTCCGGCGGCGATCCACGCGGTCATTCCGCCGTCGAGAACGGCCGCCGCCTCGTGTCCGGCGTGGCGGCACAGAAACCACATGCGCGCGGCAAACATGTCCGCACCCGCGTCGTAGGCCACGATCTGGGTCTGGGCGGTGACGCCTAACTCGCCCAGGAACGCTGCGAAATGCGCCGGGTCGGGCATGGGATGACGCCCGTTCTTTCCGGTTTTCGTTCCGGCGAGATCGTCTTCAACGCCGGCAAAAAATGCGCCCGGGATATGGCCTTGTGCGTAAGCGCGCCGGCCGGATTGCAGATCTTGCAGCGAGTGTCTGCAGTCGACGACGACCCATTCCGGATCCTTGAGATGCTCCGCCAGTTCGTCAACCGAAACGAGCGTGCGATACACTAGTGGAGGTTGATCGTCGTCTTGGGCTGGACGGCTTCGCCGAAAGTTTCTTCCAATATCTTCTGCAGCTCGCCGCTCTCGGCCATCGGGCCTAAGATGTCGGTATCGCCGTAGAACTTGCCGTTGATGAAAATTTTCGGCAGTGTAGGCCAGTTGGTTATCTCGGAAAGCTCTTCTCGCTTGCGCATATCCTCGAGCACGTCGACGACCTCGAACGGGTAGCCGAGCCGGTCGAAAAACTGAATCGTCTCCAGCGTGAATCCGCAACGCGGCACCGTCTTGGTGCCTTTGCCATAGACGAGGATCTTATTCTGAGCGATCTCGCGCTCGATATCTTCTCGCATCATTTCATTGTCATCCTGAGTAGCGCATCGTAGGATGCGCGTGTCGAAGGATCGCCGTCAATTTGCTCTCGTATGTTATCGGTCATAGTGTTACCTCGAGTCGGGCAGAAGCGTTTTGAGTTCGACGGCATGAACGCGGCCGTCTTTCAACGCGGGCTTCAGCGCGCCGTAGACGATTTGGTGCTGTTCGATCAGCGTCTTGCCGGCAAATGCGCCCGATTTGACCGTCACGTTGAAGTGATCCATGGTGCCCGTACGGTCGACGATCTCGACGCGCGCGTCCGGCAGCTGGGTCTGAATTAATGCGGTCAGCGCAGCGTTGTCGATCACGGCTGCAGCCGTGGCGCATCGCGGCGCATGGATTGCGCGAGAGCGCGCGCTTCGCGCAGCGTTTCGGGCAGACGATCCGAACTGGTGATGATCGCTCGCGCGATTGCGGCGGCCACGAAGACGCCACTGAGCGCCACTAAAACGGCCGGTGCGCCTTGCGCGCGAAACGGGCCGGCTTCGATCCGGAACGTGCGCGTAACGCGCGAGACGTTCTTGAAAAATTTCTTCTGTGTCACGGAGTCCTTATACTACGGTGATTTCCGCCAAGGGCCTATCGCTGAAGTCGCCGCCGCGGCGCGCGCGCCCGTTCCATGCAGCTCAGGCGGCACCACCGCCGCGAGCCGTTTTTCGTGCCGTCCCAGAAAAAGGCCGCGCACGTCTCGCCGGCACAGCGCCGGAGCCGTTGGCCGCCGGCGCCCAGCAGCGACGCGATAGCGTGAGCCAGCGGAAAGAGAACGGCGCCGGGACCGTCGGAGGCACTGAAGACGAGTGCCGGCGGAACGCCTTTGAGCCGGAGCGACCCGCGCGCGAGACCCGCGCTCAAGACAGCCATGGCAGAGGCGCCGGGAGCGTCCCGGCAAACGATGGCTTCGAGTGCTGCCTCCTGGAGCGACCGCATCTCGGCGGCGAGCCCGGCGTCGAACCGGGGCTTGGAGACCTCGGGGTCGAGAACGAGCGTCCCCGGCATGCCGTCCTGAGCCGCGGCCCACCAGCGTGCGGCGGAGACGGGATCCTCAAAAGCGCCCTGTGTGTTCAAGAAGGCGATCGCCAGTCCGTGCGCGTGCACTTGCTCCATGTCTAAATGTAGTTTGCCATGGATTCAACATTGTCATCCTGCGTGGAGGTCGCGCAGCGACCTCATAGTCGAAGGACGAAGGTCGAGGGTCGGCCAAGCTTGGCGACGCCTCATCCATGGCAAAATAGAGATAGCCATGGATTTGCTTCGGTAAAGGGGGGTGCCGGCGGGTGGCGCAAGCCACCGCAATGCGCGCAGCGCGTTTATATGAAAAGGGCGGTCCGGGGCTTCGCATCGAGGACGTGCCGCTTCCCGAGGCGGCGGAGGGTCAGACGGTCGTGCGCGTGCGAGCCGCGGCGCTCAACCACCGCGACGTCTTCATCACGCGCGGGCTCTATCCGAACATCGTCTTGCCGGCGATCCTCGGATCGGATTGCTGCGGGGAGGCCGGCGGGCGCGAGGTGGTCGTCGACCCTACCATTGGCTGGGGCTCCGACGAACGTGTCTGGAGCCCGGAGGCGTCGATCCTTGGCATGCCTGCCGACGGCACGTTCGCGCAAAACGTCGCGGTTCCGAATGAAAACGTTCACGCAAAGCCCGAGCATCTTTCTGTTGAAGAAGCCGCCGCGTTGCCGCTCGGTGGCGTCACTGCATATCGCGCCGCGTTCGTCTGCGGCGGTTTGCAAGCCGGCCAAACTGTGTTGATTACCGGCGTCGGCGGCGGCGTGCAAACGTTCGCGCTGCTTTATGCCAAGGCGATCGGCGCGCGCACGGTCGTCACGTCGAGCCGCGATGGAAAACTCGAACGCGCGAAGGCGCTCGGCGCGGACGTGGCGATCAACTATGCGACCACGCCCGACTGGCACAAGGCGGTGCGCGCGGCGGTCGGGGCCGTCGACTTAGCGATCGACTCCGCGGGCGGCGATTCGTTTGCGAAAGCGCTTTCCGTCGTAAAGCCCGGCGGACGCGCCGTGACGTACGGCGGCACAACCGGCGACGCGACCATCAAGATGTTCCCGATCTTCTGGCATCAGCTTTCGATCTACGGAACGTCGATGGGAAGTCCGGGCGACTTCGCTGCGATGCTCGACTTCGTCTCCAAGCACCGCATCAAACCTGTGATCGACCGCGTCTACGAACTTGCCGAGATCGAAAGCGCGATGCAAAGGATGGATGATGCGCTCCAATTCGGCAAGATCGTTCTGCGCGTTCCTTCATAATCGAGGGCGGCTCATGTTGTCCTCGCTTTGGCGATGTTTAATCGCTCGGACAACGCGGTGATAAGGGCACCCCATGCGGTTCTCGCTTTAGGCATGGTTAATCGCTCGAACCGCATGGGATGCCCTTAGTCGGAATTCACGACAGGGTGTAGACAGGCGGTGCTTGCGCCCGATCCGAACGGATGCGGCCTTCGCGTTCGAGCGCGTCGAGGTACGCCAGCACTTGCTGAGCCGCGGCCGGCCAGAGCGCGCGGTCGGTTTGCGCGTAGATCGATGCGACGAGATCGGAAACCGTTTTGCTGCCGCCGCTCAAAGCGTCGATGATCTGGCGCTCGCGCGCGCGGCGGTGCTCAAGGTACTCTTCCAACTTCACGGCGGGCTCGCGGACCGGCTCGCCGTGTCCGCCGAAAATCGTGCGTGTTTCTGCGAACTCGCGCGAGAGACGCGATAAGGTTTGCATGTAGGCGCGCATGTCGCCATCCGGCGGTGTGATCAGCACGTATCCCTCACCCAAGACGGTATCGCCGGTAAAGAGCGCGCGCTCGCGCGGTTCGTAAAAGACGACGTGGTCGGCGGAGTGACCGGGCGCCGCGACCGCTTGCAGCGCAACGTCGCCGGCACCGACCGTGTCGCCATCGCGCAAACTGCGGTCGTGCGTAACGCCGCTCTTTTCGTGCGCGGCGATGTGCGCGCTTGTCCGTTCACGCAGTAGTGCTGCGGCCGGCGCGTGGTCGGGATGCCCGTGAGTCAAGGCGATCCAGATGATTGTGCATCGGATCCGTTCGCAGTGTGCGAGAAGAGCTTCAACGTGCGATTCGATCGGCGGCCCCGGATCGATGCAGATCGCTTCGCCGTTGCCGCAGTCGATAATGTAGGAGTTGGTTCCGGTCAGCGTCAGCGGCGACGGATTGGGCGCGCGAATGAGGGCGATGCGCGACTCTACCACGCATTTTCCAATGCCGGCGGCAAAGCGAAGGTATCGTTCTCTGTATACGGCGAGAGCGCCAGAACCCGTTTCGTACGAGCGAATTCCAAGAGTCCGTCCAGCGTGGCGAACCGCGTAAGTCTTTCCAAGTGCTTTACGGTCGGATAGACGAGATGCAGATCGCCAGCTTCGTTGCGCGCGAGCGCGTCGGTCGGAGCGATCCAGAGGCCGTCGTGCGTCTCGTGCTCGTCGGCCGCGGCAGCAGCGCCGTCCGGCGCGCGCGCGAGAAAGAAATGCGTATTGTACCGTTTGGAAAACTGCGGCGGCGTAAGCCATTGCGAAAAAAGCGCGAGCTGCCGCGCGTCGGCATACAGATCTTCGCGTTCGAGCGATTCCAGAAAATCCACGCGCGAAGCGTCGGCGCCGGCTTTCACCGCGTTCCCGCGCGCGTCGCAAGATAAGAGGACGCCGGCTTCTTCGTAAAGCTCACGCAGCGCTGCGAAGAAAAGCGCGGCCAGCTCGCGATCCGAGGCGAGCGGAACGCCGGCCGTCGAGGCACTGATCCGATCGCGGAGTCCCCTTTCGTTCGGCGCAAAGCGTGTACGCGCGAGCGCGCGCTCGCTTAGGTCGAGCTCCGAGAGAGTGCCGCCGGGAAAGACGTAAGCGTCGGGCACGAAGTGGCTGCGCTCGCTTCTGCGCAGCATGAAGACCTCGAAGCGTGCGCTTGCCGGGCGGGCGAGCATGACCGTCGCCGCTAGCCGCAATGGGAACCCTGTTGGTAAGGAGGTCGTTTCAAGTATATGAACACGCGACTTGTTTCCGGGCTTGCCGCCGCCCTTTTAGCGCTTGGCTGCAGTACGTTTGCTTTCGCCGGCGCGTCGCAAAGCGCGACGCCGACGCCCGCGCCGACCGCTCCGGCGCCCAATCCGCTGCCGACCCTGCCGGGCGGCATCGTCAATGACGCCATTAACGCGCTCGGCGGGATTGTGAAAGCCGCATATGGTTGGAACGACACCGAATCACTCGGAACCGTTACCTACTATCGCGGCTACGACATGCAGTTGAAGCTGCAGCTCAACCGTTACCGCGCCATTCATTTGCACCGCGGCACGGTCATCAATCCGCGCGGGTACTCGATCCACGATGGTGACACCGTCGACGTGCGCGGCCGCCCGCAATCGGACGGCTCGCTCAACGCCGATATGATCGTCGTACAGGGCCACTAGCAGCTCGCCTCCAAACTCTCTTCTCATGCGGATCGCACTGGGAAGTGATCAAGCCACCGAACTGACGGCCGCCCTGCAGAGCGATCTGCGCGCGCGCGGCCATGACTTGCTGTTGCTGGGAGCGCTCGCGCCGGGTGAAGACGACGCGTGGCCTGCCGTCGGGCGCCGCGTCGCTGAAAGCGTTGCGTCGAATGAATGCGTGTACGGCGTCGTCTGCTGCTGGTCGGGAACCGGCGTGAGCATCGCGGCGAACAAAGTTCCGGGCGCGCGCGCGGCTCTCTGCGGCGACAGCGAGACGGCGTCGCTCGCGCGGGAGTGGAACGACGCCAACGTGCTTGCGCTGAGCCTGCGCGCAACGCCCGCCACCGAAGTGAAGGCGATACTGGATGCGTGGTTTGCCACGACGCCGACGAGCGATCCCAAATATCGCGCGATGATCGCCCAAACGTAGACCGGGTCAATCCAAAGGCGGCTCCCGCCCGTTCTTGTGGGCGAAAGGAGCTTCACGTGCTTACTATTCGTCATATCATGGCTGCCGCCGCGCTCTGCGCGCTTGCGGCACCTGCGGTGGCCGCCGCTTCGGGCATGGCCTCCGCGAACGCAATGATCACCACGCAACCGTCACGCTTCTCGGGGCCAGGAGTATACACCGGTCCGCCGGCGCTTCCGGTCACGCTCTCGATGATCGTCGCCGGAGGAGGGCCGCAGCATTTCGATACTGTGACGCTGCTTAAAGTGCTCGCCGGAAAAAACTTCACTGCCGAAGCCGGCAAACTCACTAAGCAATACGGCAAAGCAAAGGTCGGTAATTTTATCACCGTCTTCAATTTTGTCGTTGCGGATTCGCTCAAAATCGTCACCGCCGCGAAGGTAAAACTTCCTTCCAAGCCTTCGCCCGATCCGGCCAACGGTAAAGCTCTGGCCGCCGCGCTTTGGAACGCCGGCGTGATTCCAGGAGGGTGGAGCGTCGAGGTTATGCTCGATCGCGCAGTCTCGCATCCGGTGCACGTGCAAGTCATGAAAGACATCGACGCAAAGTACGGCATCGCAAAGGATGCCGACTATCATGCGATTCTCGCCACGGCTATGCACGACCTCAAAGCCGCGTACATGCTGTAAGACGCGGCAGCACAAAAAAAAAGCCACGCTGCGCGTGGCTTTTTTTGTAGCACCGGCGGTAGACTCAGCTCCCGGACTCCGGTATAGAATCCCGTATTACTCTCGAGACAAGCGCGATTATATCAGTGCCAGGCGCGCTAGACAAGCCATGGCAGAACGAGAGCAAGCGACCAGTTGACGGCATGCGAGGTCCAACAATACGGACACTCTTTCTTCGTAACGTACAGGAGGCTGTAAGCCAGATAGACCGACGTGCCGGCGGCCAGCAGCGTGGCGAGCTCGGCCAGGATAAAAAAGATTCGTGCATGGGCGAGCCACGTAACCGCGACCACCGCGACATAGTAGATCGCACCGAAGAGCGCGTTTGGCAGCCCTGCGAAGAGCCGGGCGCGCGGCGACTTGACGACGCTTGGCCCCTTGACCTCGCCGTGCTTGGCGCGAATGCTCTTGCGGAGCATGAAAACGGAAGCGTAAAACCCCACGGCGCATAGAAGCGAGACAATGGCCCGAAGGAGCATCATATTCGAAACCGGCTTGCCAAGCTAGCCCGCCGCTTCGCGGGCTTGGGGCTGCTGCTGGCCTCGTTTGCTCTCGCGGCGCTGGTCATCCGCTATCAGCCATACGTCGAGCATCATATCCTCAGACCTATCGGCCCAAAAGTCGCGATACCCTTGGCGACCATCCTTTTTGCGCTGGTCGCGTCGGCACCGTTCTCGGTCACCGACGCGCTGGCAATCATGAACGGCGTCGTCTTCGGGCGGTTTTGGGGATCGGTTATCGACGTCGTCGGCATCGTCTGCGCCGCCATGATCGGCTACTGGGTCAACCGGCATGCCACGCATCTGCTCGATCTGCACAAGGCCCTCGAGAAGCTGCCGGCCTGGGTGAAAAGATTCCGCGTCGGTTCGCCGATGTTTCTCATCGTGGTGCGCGTTATTCCCGGATTTGGAGGAACCGTAGCAACCGCGACGGCGGCGGCAATGCGCGTGCCGCTGTGGATTCACGTGCTGACGATGTCGGCCGTCGCGATCCCGCTCTGCGTCTTACTCACGCTCTTCGGCGATCAGGTGACCACGCTCGTGCACGGCGCGGAAGCGCGCGCGCATATGTACATCCTGCATCACCGCCCGCACTGGCATTTCCGCCGGCGCTTGCCGCACGGTCCGGCGGGGCCGACGCAGTGACCAACGTTCAAACGGTCGATACGCCGCAAGCGTTGCAAGCGCTATGCGCGCGGCTTACGAATTCGTCGCGCGTTGGAATCGATACCGAATTTCACAACGAACGAAGTTACACGGCGCGCCTTATGGTCGTGCAGATTGCGTTTGAAGATGGCTTTGCGATCGTCGACCCGATCGCGCTGCCGGACTTGGCGCCGCTCGTGCAGGCGCTCTCGAAAGCGACAGTCGTCGGCCACGCGCTCGGGAGCGATCTGAAGATTTTTGCCGAGCGCTTCGGCATCGTGCCCCCCGACGTTTTCGATTGCCAGGTTGCCGCGGCGTTTTTAGGATACGGACTTTCGATTTCGCTCGCCGACTTGGTGCGCGATCTCCAAGGCGTACGCTTGAAAAAACTCCATACCGTCAGCGACTGGTCGAAGCGGCCGCTTTCCGCCGGTCAGCTCGAGTATTTGATCGAAGACGTCGCGCATCTCCTCGAGATGCACACGGAATTGTCGCGGCGTTTGCAGGAGAAGAATCGTTACGAGTGGGCCCGGGAGGAGTGCCTTCAGCTCGCCGACCCAGCGCGTTACCGCGTCGACGACCGGAAATTGTATGCGCGCATTCCGGGCGCGAACAGACTCAACCGCCGCGAACTAGCGGTTCTTTCGGAATTAGCGCGGTTGCGCGACCGGCTCGCGCGCGAGCGCGACGTTCCGCTGAAATACGTCATGCCCGACGACGTGCTTGCCGGGCTCGCGACGTTGCGACCGCACCGTCTCGAAGAGCTCGCGCAGCTGCGCCGCTTCGATGCGGGCGGCCGGCGTGCGCTAGGCCAAGCAATTCTGGACGCCGTGAAAACCGCCGAAGCGCTGCCCGAAGGCGAACTCCCGCCGCGTGTGAACCGGCCGCTGGGCAATGCGCGTGAAACACTGGTCTCCTTAATGAGCGTCGTGGTCGGCGAAATCGCGCGTGAAAACGAGATCCCCGCGAGCCTGCTGGCTCCTCGGGCGTCGCTCGAACGCGTGGCGCGCGACGTGCCGGCCGATCGCGACGCCTTTGCCGGAGCGCTCGCGCTCTCGTCGTGGCGCATGTATCTGGTCGGCGAGCGTTTGTGGCAGCTGCTTTCGGGCGAGGCGGCGATGCGCATCGAAGGCTATGCCGACGGCGATCCGCGAATCTTGCTGCAATCGTGACATACGCCGGAAGCTTCGACGCCCTCGCTCGCTTCCAGGCCGGCGATCGCGGTTATACGTACGTTCGCCTGGCCGCGCTGGAAGATGCCGGAGTTGCGAAGCTCGCGCAGCTGCCCTTTTCGCTCAAGATTCTGCTGGAGAACTTGCTGCGTTTCGAAGACGGCGTCTCCGTCGAGCGAGCCGACGTCGAAGCGCTAGCGCGCTGGCATCCGGCCAAGCGCAGCGACCGCGAGATCGCCTTCCGCCCCGCGCGCGTGCTGCTGCAAGATTTCACCGGCGTTCCGTGCGTCGTCGATCTGGCAGCGATGCGCGATGCGATGGCAGTGATGGGTGGTGACCCCAAAGCGATCAACCCGCTGCAGCCCGTCGAGTTGGTTATCGACCACTCCGTGCAAGTCGACGCGTTTGGTTCGAGCGGCGCGTTCGCGGAAAACGCGCGCCTCGAGTTCGAACGCAACCGCGAGCGTTATGCTTTTCTCAAGTGGGGACAGGAAGCGCTCCACAACTTCCGCGCCGTTCCCCCCGACACTGGAATCGTGCACCAGGTCAACATCGAGTTCTTAGCTCGTGTCGTATTTGGCGGAGGGGGAGATGGGACCGTCAGGGATGAGTCCGCCCTCACTAAGGGCATGGTTAATCGTTCGGGCGGACCCATCCCCAACGATCCCAAGGAGAGTGGGCAAGATGCCTTAGCGTATCCGGATACGGTCGTCGGTACGGATTCGCATACAACGATGGTTAACGGATTGGGCGTGCTCGCGTGGGGCGTCGGCGGGATCGAAGCTGAAGCCGCGATGCTCGGGCAGCCCATTACGATGCTCATTCCCGACGTCGTCGGTTTCAAGTTGAACGGAAGCTTGCGGCCGGGGGTAACGGCGACCGATTTGGTGCTGACCGTCACGCATATGCTGCGCAAGAAGGGCGTCGTCGGCAAGTTCGTGGAGTTCTACGGCCGCGGGCTCTCAAATCTTGCCGTCGTCGATCGCACGACGATCGGAAATATGTCGCCGGAGTACGGATCGACGTGCGCGATCTTTCCGATCGATGCGCAGACGCTGGACTACTTGCGGTTGACAGGCCGCGCACCCGAACACATCGCGCTGGTCGAAGCATATGCGAAAGCGCAAGGCTTGTTCCGGACCGACGATACGCCCGATCCTTTATTCAGCGATACGCTCGAACTCGATCTCGGCACCGTCGAACCGTGCTTGGCGGGGCCGCGGCGCCCGCAAGACCGGGTGCCGCTGCACGACGTCAAGCGCACGTTCAACGACGCGCTTGCGGAATGGCAAGCGGCGCGCGACGCAAAACCCGCGAGCAACGCCGCGCGCATGGAGAGCGAGGGCGGAATGGGAACGGCCGTCGCGGTCGAGCCGAAAACGGAGATCGCCGACGGGTCGGTCGTCATTGCGGCTATCACAAGCTGTACGAACACGAGCAATCCGAACGTGCTTATCGGCGCGGGCTTGCTTGCGCGCAACGCGCTTGCCCGCGGACTCAAGAGTAAACCGTGGGTGAAAACGTCTCTTGCGCCAGGCTCCAAAGTCGTCACCGAGTACTTGAAGAAATCCGGCCTGTCGCAGTATTTGGATCGGCTCGGATTTTATTTGGTCGGCTACGGCTGCACTACGTGCATCGGCAACAGCGGTCCGCTGCGACCCGATATTGCTGAAGCGATCGCCGAAGAAGATTCGATCGTCGCCGCGGTGCTTTCCGGCAACCGCAACTTCGAGGGACGCATTCATCCGCAGGTGCACGCCAATTATTTGGCTTCGCCGCCGCTGGTCGTCGCCTATGCGCTTGCCGGCCGCATGGACATCGATCTCACGTCCGAGCCGTTGGGCGCCGACTCATCCGGCAAGCCTGTCTATCTGAAAGACATTTGGCCCGACGATTCGGAGATCTCAAAAGTCGTTGCCGAGTCGATCAGCGGCGATCTCTTCAAGACGAACTACAGCAACGTCTTTGCCGGCGACGCGAACTGGGCGCAACTGGACGTGCCGGCGGGCGAACGGTATGCGTGGGATCCAAAATCGGAGTACGTCAAGCGGCCGCCGTATTTTGAAAACATGCCCGCCGAACCGCCGCCGCTGACCGACGTGCGTGGAGCGCGCGTGCTGGTCATGGTCGGCGATAGCGTTACAACCGATCACATTTCGCCGGCGGGCAATATCGCGCGCAATAGTCCGGCTGCGAAGTATTTGATGGAGCACGGGATTCAGCCGTCCGATTTTAATTCGTACGGTGCGCGGCGCGGCAACCACGAAGTGATGATGCGCGGCACGTTTGCGAACGTACGCTTGCGCAATCTGCTCGTGCCCGGCGTCGAGGGCGGCTACACGCAGCTGCTGCCGCAAGGCGAGCAGATGCCGATCTACGATGCGGCGGTGCACTATAAAGCCGAGGGCGTTCCGCTTCTGGTCCTAGCCGGCAAAGAGTACGGATCGGGCTCGTCGCGAGATTGGGCCGCGAAGGGTCCGCATTTGCTTGGCGTCAAGGCCGTGCTTGCGGAATCGTTCGAACGCATCCATCGCAGCAATCTCATCGGAATGGGTATTCTGCCGCTCGAATTCATCGGCGGCGCGGATCGCTCGACGTACGCCCTCACGGGTGAGGAAGTCTACGACGTTACCGGTTACGCCGACGGCGTCAAACCCGGAATGCATCTCAATATTCGCGTGACCGCACGCGCCGACCGGCCGCTGAATTTTGAAGTGCTGCTGCGCATAGACACGCCCGACGAAGCCGAATATTTTCGGCACGGCGGCGTGCTGCAGTACGTCTTGCGCCAGCTCCGCGCGCAGCGGACTGCATGATCGAGCGCAACGAATCAGAACAGCACTTTACACGACGGCTCGAGGCCTTCTCAGACGTTGTCATCGGATTCAGCCTCGCTCAACTGGGCGCCGCGCTGGTCGTTTCACAACAAGGGCTGCATGATTTTCTCACGCCCTTAGGCCTGCTAAATTTTCTCTTTCCATTCGCAATCGTTTGCTCGGCCTGGTTTTTTCACCACCGGCTGTTTTCGCAGCTCTTCATCCCCAAGACGTGGCCGGTCGTACTCAATTTCGTGTGGCTCGCTTCGGTGGTCATGGTCGTGTTTGCGGCCGAAACGTATACCAAACTCGGGACGCTGACGGCGATGCGTTTTTACTTTGCGTGCTACGCCATGGTCTACGCACTGCTGACGGTCCAGTATCTCATTGCACTCAAATATGCGTCAGCGCGGCAGGTCCCGGCAGCGCGTTTGCGCGCGGTGCGGGGCGCGGCCTTCATGGGGCTGTGGACGACTCCGTTTGTTTTCGCGCTTGTGATCATTTTGGTTTTTGAGCCGGGGCCGTTTTATTTTCTCATTACGGCCGGTTTTATCGCGGCGGCCCCGGTCTCGAGCATATTGCGTAAACGCTTTGATGCGGCGGAGGCGAGCCTGCGAACGGCATGAACGACTCGCGGGAAGAGACTCAGCAGCGGCTCATCCACCGTCTGGAAGCATTTTCCGACATCATCATCGGTTTTAGCCTCGCGCAGCTCGCACTGAGCTTGGCCATTCCCAAGAACGGCGCGGCCGGTCTGCTCGCAAAGCCCGAGCCGCTCGTAGCGTTCGCGATTACGTTTATCCTTGTGTGCGGGATGTGGTGGGCTCACCATCGTCTCTTCACGCACTACTTCGTGCCCAATCCGGTGATGGTTGTCCTCAATTTCGTCACGCTGGCTGGGGTGAGTTTCGCTGTGTACAGCGTGCAGCTGATGCTCCACCAAGGACATACGAAGATCGATTTTGCGTTTTACGAATGGTCGCTCGCGGCCGTGTACGTGCTCCTAGCAGTCCAGTATTTCTACGGCTGGAACGTCCGCAGGAAACTCGTGCCGGCGAAAATCGCGGAAGGCGGATTGCGCGCCGCGCTCATGCTCGGTGGAGTCGGGGTTGCGTTTGGAGCAGTCGCCTGGGTCACGGTGCGCTACGGAATGCACGTGCACGGTCTACAATATATCGGGTACGTGATCATCGCTTACGCGATAGCGCTACGTTTGTTCTTCCGGTTCAGACGAGCGCCCGACGCAGATCGGCCAGCACCGTAGCGAGATAAGCCGCAAAGCGCGCAGCGGAGGCACCGTCGATGACGCGATGGTCGTAAGATAGCGAAAGCGGCTGAATCAAGCGCGGAACGAAGGCGGCCCCGTCCCACACCGGACGTACCGCGGCGCGGCATGCGCCGAGGATCGCAACCTCGGGCGCGTTGATGATCGGCGTGAAGTAAGTTCCGCCGATGCTGCCGAGGCTGGAAATCGTAAACGTGCCGCCCTGCATCTCGGCCAACGCCAGTTTGCCGTCACGCGCTTTTGAAGCGAGTTCCGACGTCTCTTTCGCTAAGTCTGCGATACCCTTGCGGTCCGCTTCCTTGATGACCGGCACCATGAGGCCGCCCGCAGTATCGGCCGCAAATCCGATGTTGTAGTACTTCTTGTAGATCAGTTCGTCGCCGTCGAGCGAGCTGTTGAAATCGGGAAACTTCTTAAGAGCGGCGACCGCGGCTTTGATCAGGAAGGCGAGCATGGTCACTTTGATGCCGCGTTTGTCGAGCTCGGCGTTGAGTTCTTTGCGGAACTCCTCGAGATCGGTAACGTCTGCGTCCTCGTCTTGCGTGACGTGCGGAATCGTTACCCAGTTGCGGTGCAAGTTGGGCCCGGAAATTTTCTTGATGCGCGAGAGCGGCTTGCGTTCGACCGGACCGAATTGCGCGAAGTCGATCTTGGGCATCGGCGCGACAGTAAAACCTGAGCTTGTCCTGAGCCCTTCGACTTCGCTCAGGACAGGCTTCGTCGAAGGGCCGCGGACGACGCTCTTCACGAAGCTCTGCACGTCTTCGCGGGTCACGCGGCCGTTTGGCCCGCTGGGTTCGACCGCGTGCAAGTCGACGCCCAGCTCGCGTGCAAAGCGGCGGATCGACGGGCTGGCATGGGCCACGCCGTTTTCGACTTCGGTGCGGATCGGCGCCGGCTCGGCCGCAACCGGGCTGGGCTTGGGGGCCGGGGCGGGCGTCGGCTTGGGATGCCCGTTGCCGGAACGCGCTGGTTCTTGCGCGCGAACCGGTTCGGTGCTTTTTTCCGAAGCCGTGTTGGGCGCGGGGATCGGCGGTTTCTCCACCGTGAACGACTCCATCGTTGCGATGATCGAGCCTTTTGAAACCTTGTCACCGACTTTGACGCGCACGTCCTTGAGCACGCCGTCAACCGACGCCGGTACTTCCATCGCCGCTTTTTCCGATTCGAGCGTGATCAGCGAGTCGTTCTTTTTGACGGAGTCGCCCGGTTTGACCAAGACTTCGATGACGGGAATATCTTTGAAGTCGCCGATGTCGGGGACGGTAATCTCAATCACACCGTCACCGGGTTGGGTTTTTCGGGATTGAGCCCATACTTCTTGATCGCGGCGGTAACAACTGATGGCTTGACCTTGCCGTCGTCGGCCAGCGCTTTCAGCGCCGCTACCGCGACGTAATACCGGTTCACTTCGAAGAACTCGCGAAGCTTGCTTCGCAGATCGCTCCGCCCGAAGCCATCGGTCCCCAGGGTGACGTAACGCCGGTTTTGTTGCGGGCTTGCGACGTAGGGCCGGATATGATCGGCGAAGGTGCGGATGTAGTCCGTAGATGCGATGACGGGCCCTTCCTGTCCACTTAAACACTGCGCGACGTAGGATTGGCGCGGCGGTTCTTCGGGGTGAACGAGGTTCCATCGCTCGGCGTCGATGCCGTCGCGGCGCAACTGATTGAAGCTGGTGACGCTCCAAACATCGGCTGCAACGCCAAAGTCGGCTGAAAGCAGCTCCGCGGCCGCTTCGACTTCGCGCAGAATGGCGCCAGAGCCTAACAATTGCACGCGCCCGTTCTTAGCAGCCGCCCCTTTCCGCAAGAGATACATGCCGCGCAGGATGCCGTCTTCGACGCCCTTGGGCATTTCGGGGTGATGACAATTCTCGTTCATGACGGTGATGTAGTAATATACGTCTTCCTGGTCGTGCAGCATCCGGCGCAAACCGTCTTGGATGATCACCGCTAATTCGTATCCGTACGTGGGATCGTACGAAACGCAGTTGGGAATGAACGATGCAAAGACTTGGCTGTGCCCGTCTTCGTGCTGCAGGCCCTCGCCGTTGAGCGTGGTCCGTCCGGACGTTCCGCCGATGAGGAAGCCGCGCGTGCGCGAGTCCGCAGCCGCCCATGCCAGATCGCCGACGCGCTGAAACCCGAACATCGAATAGAAAATGTAGAACGGAATCATCTGCACGCCGTACGTCGAGTACGACGTGCCGGCCGCAATCCACGACGAGATCGCGCCCGCCTCGTTGATGCCTTCCTGTAAAATCTGCCCCTGTTTGTCTTCGCGGTACCACATGAGCTGGTCGGCGTCTTGCGGATGGTAGAGCTGTCCGACCGACGAGTAGATGCCGAGCTGGCGGAACATGCCTTCCATGCCGAAGGTGCGCGATTCGTCGGCGACTATCGGAACGAGCCGCGGCCCGAGTTTCTTATCTTTGATCAGCGTGCTCAAAATGCGCACGAACGCCATCGTCGTCGATATTTCGCGGTCGCCGGTGCTCTTGAGCTGCGCGTCAAACGCGGAGAGCGGCGGGACGTCGAGTGCTTCGGCCTTCGTGCGCCGCGACGGAATGTATCCGCGCCGTTTCACGAGATCGCGCAGATACTTCATCTCCGGCGTATTTTCGGCCGGACGGAAAAACGGCAGGTGCTCGACTTGATCGTCGGGGATGGGCAGGTGAAAGCGGTCGCGGAAGGCGCGCATCGACTCCACTTTCATTTTCTTGGCCTGGTGTGCGATATTCTGCGCCTCGCCGGACTCGCCCATGCCGTACCCTTTGATCGTTTTGGCGAGGATGACGGTCGGCTGGCCCTTGTGTTTAACGGCCGCCGCGTACGCGGCGTAGACCTTGCGCGGATCGTGACCGCCCCGCTGCAGCGCCCAGATATCGTCGTCGCTCATATGGGCGACGAGATCGGCCGTTTCGGGATAGCGGGCGAAGAATTTCTCGCGGACGTAACGCCCGTTGTTGGCCTTGAACGTTTGGTAATCTCCGTCGACGCACTCGGTCATCACCTGGATAAGTTTGCCGGTGTCGTCACGCTCGAGCAGCGGATCCCAATTGCTGCCCCAGATCACTTTGATCACATTCCAGCCCGCGCCCTTAAAGTCGGTTTCGAGCTCTTGAATGATCTTGCCATTGCCGCGAACCGGCCCGTCGAGCCGCTGGAGATTGCAATTGACGACCCAGATCAGGTTATCGAGCTTTTCCCGCGATGCGACGGCGATCGCACCCATCGATTCGGGCTCGTCCATCTCACCGTCACCAAGGAAAGCCCACACTTTGCGATCGCCGGCGTCGATGATGCCGCGATCGTGCATATAGCGCATGAAGCGCGCCTGATAGATCGACATGATCGGCCCTAGCCCCATCGACACCGTGGGAAATTGCCAGAAGTCCGGCATGAGCCACGGATGCGGATACGACGACAGGCCCTTGCCGTCGACTTCGCGCCGGAAGTTTTCGAGCTGCTCGGCGGTGATACGCCCTTCCATAAATGCGCGCGCGTAAAATCCTGGGGCGGAGTGTCCCTGGAAGAACACGAGATCGCCACCGGTCTGGCTGGACGGCGCGCGGAAGAAGTAATTGAAGCCGACATCGTAGAGCGTGGCCGCGGAAGCGAAGCTCGCAACGTGGCCTCCCAACTCCGAGGACTCTTTGTTGGCGCGCGCGACCATCGCCATCGCGTTCCAGCGCACGTAGTGACGGATGCGCGTCTCGAGCTCGTCGTTGCCCGGCATCGGTTCTTGCTCCGATGTCGGAATCGTATTGATGTAAGGCGTTGAAAGCCCGAGCGAGACATGTGCGCCGCCGCGTTGCGCAGCCTCGACGATCGCGCCGATCAGTTCTTGCGCGCGAGCCGGTCCCTCATGTTCGATCACGCCTTCGATTGCGTCGACCCATTCACGCGTTTCTTCGGAATCGGGTTGCGCGGATGAAGCTGCCGGAGCGGCCTGATCCTCCGCCGTTGTGCTCATAGAGCCGCCTTCACCTCGTAGCGGGCCTCTCCCCGCCGCTCCTCGCGGATGAAAATGGCGATGGCCACCAAAACGAGCAAGCCTCCGGCGACGGCGATCGCGCTCAGCCGTTCGCTGAAGATCGCAAGCGCGAGCAACGCCGCGACGATCGGTTCGACTAGCGTCGTGAACGCAACGGCGCTCGCGCTGAACCACCGCAGTGCCGAGTTCATGGCGGTGTGGCCCAAGAGCTGCGAGATCAGCGCCATTGCGAGGATGCCGCCCCAAGCAGCGGCGTCGCTCAATGGCGGCGGGGGCTGATGCGCGGCGACCGCGGCCGCAACCAGGACGACCGCGGCCCACGTGTACGTTTGCGTCACGATGGCACGTGTTCCGAACGACGCGCGGATCTCGCGTATTAAAATGAAGTAGGCCGCGATCCCGATCGCCCCCGCGACCGCCAGCGAAGCTCCCAACACCTCGTGACCCCGAACCGGCGACGGTGCGATGCTAAAACCGACAACCAATACGAGGCCCGCCGCGCCGGCAGCGAAGCTGAAAAGGGCGAGCGCCGAAAGCCGCAAGCCGCGCGCAAGCGCGTCGTAAGCCGCGGTCCAGATCGGAGTCGTCGCAACCAGCAGCGTCGAGATCGCGACACTCGTGTATTGGAGCGACCAAATCCACGCCGCGAAATGGAACGCGAGCGCGAGTCCGGCGATGGCGAAGATCACCCCATCGCGGCGCGAGAGGGCGGCACGTTCACGCGGACGGCGAATGGCGGCGAGCGCCAGCAGCGCGAGCGCCGCGATCGTTAGCCGCGACGCTGACACCGCGAGCGGCCCCGCCCCCGTCAGCGCAAAGCGCGCAAAGATCGCCGCCGACCCGACCGCGATCTGCGCGACGATGAGGGTGAGATACGGGCGCACGTGGGCCCGTTACGGGTTGGCTTGCGCGTTGCCTTTCGCGATCATCGCGGCGCGGATTTGGTTGAGGCGTCAAGTCCCCAAGTGTTGGCGGGAATCTCCCGATGCATCGGGTAGTCGTAGGATACGCGGGAGCTTGAGAGCTGAGAGGGCAGATCGCCGACCGCCGTGACCTGACGCGGGTAATGCCGCCGTAGGGAGGAGATTCATGAAAGTTTACGCCGCCGGATCCGATCCGTCGATTCGCGTTCCCATGCGCGAGGTTGCCCTGACCAACGGTGAGTCGCACGTCGTTTATGACACGAGCGGGCCGTATACTGACGCCGAAGCGGCGATCGACATCCGGCGCGGACTGCAAGCGCTTCGCTCGAAGTGGATCGAAGATCGCGGCGATACCGAAGAGCTGGGAAAGCCGAGCTCGCTATACCGGCGCGGTCGCGAGGCAATGCCGGAGCTGGAAAGTATCCGCTTTGAGGGCGCGCGCAAGCCGCGCCGCGCCAAAGCCGGTGCAAACGTTTCGCAGATGCATTACGCGCGCAAAGGCGTCGTGACGCCGGAGATGGAGTTTATCGCGATCCGCGAGAACTGCGAGCCGGAGTTCGTGCGCGCCGAGGTCGCGCGCGGGCGCGCGATCATTCCTTCGAACATCAACCATCCCGAAAGCGAGCCGATGATCATCGGCCGCAATTTTTTGGTGAAGATCAATGCCAACATCGGCAATTCGGCGGTTGCCTCGACGATCGAAGAAGAAGTCGAAAAGATGACGTGGGCCACGCGCTGGGGCGCCGACACCGTCATGGATCTCTCGACCGGAAAAAATATCCACGAGACGCGCGAATGGATTCTGCGCAACTCGCCGGTTCCAATCGGTACCGTTCCGATCTATCAGGCCCTCGAAAAAGTCAACGGCAAAGCGGAAGATCTCACGTGGGAGCTGTACCGCGATACGTTGATCGAACAGGCGGAACAGGGCGTAGATTATTTTACGATTCATGCCGGCGTGCTGCTGCGCTACATCCCGCTCACGGCTGCGAGGGTAACGGGAATCGTTTCGCGCGGCGGGTCGATTCTTGCGAAATGGTGCCTGTCGCACCACGAGGAGAACTTTCTCTACACGCACTTCGAAGAGATCTGCGAGATCATGAAGGCGTACGACGTCGCCTTCTCGCTAGGTGACGGCCTGCGGCCCGGCTGTCTTGCCGACGCTAACGATGCGGCCCAGTTTGCCGAATTGGATACGCTCGGCGAGTTGACGGACATCGCGTGGAAGCACGACGTGCAAGTGATGATCGAAGGCCCGGGGCACGTGCCGATGCACCTCATCAAAGAGAATATGGAAAAAGAGCTTGCGATCTGCAAGGAAGCGCCGTTCTACACGCTGGGACCGCTCGTCACCGATATCGCGCCCGGGTACGATCACATCACCAGCGCGATCGGCGCGGCGATGATCGGCTGGTACGGCACAGCGATGCTCTGCTACGTCACGCCCAAAGAACATCTGGGACTCCCGAACAAAAAAGACGTCAAGGACGGCGTGATTGCCTACAAGATCGCGGCGCACGCGGCCGACGTTGCGAAGGGCCACAAACTCGCCCGCCACTGGGACGACGTGCTCAGCAAAGCCCGTTTCGAGTTCCGCTGGAAGGACCAGTTCGAGCTCTCGCTCGATCCCGAAACGGCCCGCGAATTCCACGACGAAACGCTGCCGGCCGAAGGCGCGAAGATAGCCCATTTCTGCTCGATGTGCGGCCCGCATTTCTGTTCGATGAAGATAACGCAAGAAGTTCGGGAATATGCCGAGCATGGCATGGCCGAAAAATCGAAAGAGTTCGCCGAAAAAGGCTCGGAGATCTACATCGAAGTCTGAACGCGCGGGCCGCTCGTTTCTTCAGCGCTTCGGTACGCTCGGCCCCGGGCTGATCACCGGCGCGTCCGACGACGATCCGTCAGGGATTTCCACTTACTCCGTCGCGGGGGCGACGACCGGGCTCTCGATGCTGTGGCTGGCATTCCTCACGACGCCGATGATGGCGGTCATACAAGGGATGTGCGCGCGCGTCGGGATGGTCACCGGCGAAGGTCTGGCGGCGAACATACGCAAGTCGATTCCGCTTCCGCTGGCGTACGTCGTGGCTGCCGCGGTCATCATTGCCAACACGTTCAATGCGGGCGCCGATTTCGCCGGCATGTCGGCGTCGGCAAACCTGGTCGTGCCCCAGATCCCCGTCCTGGTTTGGGTGTCGTTCTTCGGTGCGCTGCTGCTGGTCACGGTGCTCTTCTGTTCGTATCGGGTGATTGCGTCGACGTTTAAGTGGTTGACCATTTCGCTGTTTGCTTATGCCGCCACGGCCTTTTGGATTAAGCCGGACTGGGGCGTGGTGCTCAGGGCGTTTGTAACGCCGCACATTCAGTTCACCCGGGACTGGATTACCACGATGGTCGGCGTGCTCGGCACGACGATCACTCCTTACCTTTTCTTCTGGCAATCGTCGCTGGAAGTCGAAGAAGAGAAAAGCATGGGCCGCACGACGATAGCCGAGCGGCGCGGCGCAACCGAAGCGGAGATAACGGACTCCCACTTTGATGTGAACACCGGAATGATTTTCTCCAACGCGATCATGGCGTTCATCATCATCACGACGGCGCTGACGCTTTACGTGCATCACAAGACACACATCGCAACCGCGCAAGATGCGGCCGAAGCGCTCAAGCCTTTGGTGGGTCACTTCGCCGCGCTTCTTTTCACGCTGGGCATCGTCGGTACGGGACTGCTCGCGATTCCCGCGCTCGTCGGTTCTTCAGCATACGTAGTCGCCGAAATGTTCAAGTTTAGGCGCGGCGGAATGAACGAACCGCCGAACCGCGCCAAGCGCTTTTACGGCGTATTTGCGGCCGGCTTACTCATCGGCGTGGCCATGTGCTTCGCGCGCGTCGATCCGATCCGCGCGCTCTATTATGCGGCCGTCCTCAACGGCGTCATCTCCGTGCCGCTGATCTTTCTCGTGATCCGCATCGCGAGCAACTCGGGCGTGATGGGGAAGTGGAGCAGCTCTCTCTTGGCAAAGGGATGGGCATGGCTGGCTTTCATCCTGATGGGCGGCGCGGCCGTCGCGATGTTCGTCCTCTGAGATGAAACCTTGCGCCGTTATTTTCGATCGCGACGGAACGCTGATCGAAAACGTGCCGTACAACGGCGACCCGGAGGAAGTCCGGCCGGTTCCGGGCGCGCGGGAGGCGCTCGAGAAACTTCGCGCGCTCAAGATTCCGCTTGGCGTGGTTTCGAATCAGAGCGGCATCAGCCGCGGATACTTTACGCGCGAGCAGGCCGAGTCGGTGAACCGGCGCGTGGAAGAACTGCTCGGCCCGTTCGACGTATGGCTCTACTGCCCGCACCAGCCCAACGACGAGTGCGAATGCCGCAAGCCCAAACCGAAGTTGATTTTGGATGCGGCGCGCGCGCTCGGCGTGGATCCGGAGTGTTGCGTTATGGTTGGTGACTTGCCGAGTGATTTAGAAGCGGCGCGCAATGCCGGCGCTCAACCTATCGCGATCGTCGCGAGTCGTTCGCTGGTTCAGGCCATTGAGGAGATTCTGGCGGAGTTGAACTAGCGCCGCGGCGCAGACCAGTACTGCACGTCCGGCGACCCGTAGATCACTTGAACTCTTGCAGCGGCCATCGCCGTTTGCACGTGGAGATCATGCTTGACGCGCTTCCACGCAGACATCACTTTGACCACGTAATGTTGCGTTTCGTAATACGGCGGAATGCCGCCGAAATCCGAGACGGCCTTCGGGCCGGCGTTGTAAGCCGCAAATGCCAGCGAATACCGGTGCGGGCTGTTTTGATATTTTGCCAGGAAGCCGCCCAGGTAGTGTGCCGAGCCCTGTAAGTTCTGATACGGGTCGTGCGGATTGACGTGCAGCGTGCGTGCGGTGCCGGGCATGAGCTGTCCCAGGCCGATCGCGCCGGCGTACGAGCGAGCGTGCGTGCGCCACGCCGATTCGACGCTGACCAGCGCGACCAGAATATTTGCGTCCACGCGCCAGCGGACCGAATTCTGCAGCACGTGCTTGGCGAGATTCGAGCTCTGCCAGGCGGGAAGATGCGGATTGATCTTGCGCAGGACGCGCGCGTAGGCGCTCACGGCGGCCGGATTTCCCGGAACCATTGCGGTCGCGGCGGAGGCCGTTTGGGTTCCAACCGCGAGGAGGCACAATGCCAAAATTGTCCCGGCTATAAAAGCGGTGAGTTTACGCATACCCTCTCATACGGATGAAGGGGACCTCAACCTCTCGCGCAGGACCCCCCTGCTAGCAAATCCTTACAATAACCGAACACGGGCCCTCGTGAGCCGCCGCGGTTGGTTGTACGCCGTCGTCCTGTTTTTCGCAGTCATGTGCGGGATGATCGCTTTCAGCGAGTGGTGGGCCTACAATAAGAACGTTCCGTATTACGAGCACGTAGGGAAAACCCACGCAACGCACTAAAGCGCGGCTCATGTTGCGACGCATTCCGTCACTCGCTCTCTTTGCGCTTTTCGCCCTCGCCCTTGTGCCGCAGGC